>Ga0209589_1006611_pt1:2500-19090 | contig 19090 bp, 11 predicted proteins | sample CowpeawhiteBW_FD_187525 | JGI IMG/M metagenome (GOLD analysis project Ga0209589, IMG submission 187525) | Root nodule microbial communities of legume samples collected from California USA - Cow pea white BW (SPAdes) (version 2) | ecosystem: Host-associated > Plants > Roots > Nodule...
AATCAACTTCTATTGAGCTTTTAACCCATTTAATCCCCACTTTTACTTGCTTTTCTGAATAAATACAATTTGGGTTACATTGATCTAATTATACCACCAATCCCCATTTTTGTGTCTAATTTAGTGATAGGAAGTTTTTGTCTCAAACCAAAGAAGTTGTCAACTAGAGAAGAAAGAAGAAAAAAACCAAAATTGAAGATTTGAACCCTGCATCCAACGCTGAGCGCTAGAAAGTCAATGCTCAACACCTTTCGCCTCGCATTTTCCAACGATGAGTGCTAGAATTAGCACTCAACGCCATTTGATTCGCATTTTTTTTGGCGTTGAGCGCTGATTGGCTCGCAAAGTTGGACGCTGAGCGGTGTAGGGACAACGTTGAGCGGCACCTATGTTGATGTGGCAAGTTTAACCTATTTCTTCTGGTTTGCTCGAGCAAGAGGCATCTTTGGACGTGGGAGGCGTGAAAGAACACATTTTGGAGAGCTTAGAGGTCTGATAGGGCTTGTGGGAACAACTCCTTCTTCCTTTTTGTATCTCATTTCTCTTCCATTCTTCCATTTGTAAGCTTGTGCTCTCCATGATAGTGGAGAGCTAAACCATTTTTGTTGCGGTTAGATGTAGCCACTAAACTTTTGTGTAATTGAAAATGTTTTGAATATATATATATATATATATATATATATATATATATATATATATATATATATATATATATATATATATATATATATATATATATATATATATATGCCTCTTTCTTTAAATGCTAGTGTTCTTGTTTCTTCACTTAATGTTTGCATTGATTTGGCCATCCATTGCATGATATTTGGTTCATTGGGTGTCGAAATATCTTTTGGAACATTGATTTGGAACGAGAAAACTTAATGAAGCTTGTATCTAAGAATGGGCCTTGACCCATTGGTTGTCTTAAACCCTAAAGCATAATGTTGGTTTGCTTATTAAGAGTTGAAGGGATTGGCTCTTAACAAGGAAACTTAGGATCATTCTACTAAGGAATTATGATTTGAGTAGATTTGTGGGTTGAAATTAGCATATTATTATAGAGGATGTAAAATTGTATTTGCATGAGAGCAAATTTTAACTCCGACAAAGTGCCTTTAACTTCCAAAGTTCATCTTTAATTATTTATGCCCAAATTTACCTTCTTACATAAAACTTAAAACTCAAAATTATGGATTGATTCTTTAGTTTAAATTAGTTCTTAATTACATTATTAATTAGTATTACAATAAATATATATATATATATATATATATATATATATATATATATATATATATATATATTTTTTTTTTTTTTTATTTTATTTATTTATTTATTGTTGATGTTGAAATTTGATTAGGTGATTTATTTAACCGAATTTTGACATTCGATATCTTTATTTTTAGGGATGCAAATTAATTATCAAGTCAAAATCAAATGGTTATTTTAAAATTTTCTTAAAAGTTTGGGGTGGTGAAAAAAGTGTTTGAGGTGCAGGAAGAAACGGTCTTCTAACGCCATGGTCAGCGGGCTCTTGGGCTCCAAAGTCTTCTTACTAAAGAATTTGGGCTGTTTGTTTCTTACTGCACCCCTGTCAAATTTCTACCTGTATTTCATCATTTTCAGACTTTATTATCTAAAATATACTAAATCAATTTCAAAATCATTTTCCGAAAGGAACTCACCCACTTTTCCGAAAAACACTCATTCATTTCTATTTGGGATTTTTTTTTAAAGCTATAATCGAGTACAAGAAAAAAAATTGATAGTGTAGGAAGTAACATCCCTTTGTATGAGTCTTTCACACCCAATAGTCATATGTAAAGGGAAAGTTATGTTTTGACAAATATTTTTTTATAAACTTGACAAATATTCTTAAATAAAATTAAAATAATTTATTTTTTATTTTTTAATTAAAATAAAATAATAAAATACTATTTCTTTTACTCAAATAAATAGTTTGTCAAAATTTATTAAAAGAAACTTAGTTAAACTAAACTCAACTTTTTTAGGGAAAAATAATAAAATAAGTAAATGAAAAATTGATATAATTAAAAAAAAAGTGAGAAATGAACAAATTTAAAGGATGGAAAAGCACATCAATTAAAGGAAGGGGGAATTAAAAATTACCACTAGGTTGTCTCTTAGCTAGCATTTCTTTAATGTCATTACATCGATGCCCTGAAAGAAGTAGCAGTTATTTCCTTGAAATATAGAACACACAATCTTTTTTATTGAGGTTTTTTTTATGGCTTTGAAGTCCTCAAAATAATTTCTTCATAATATGCTTACTCAACATCAAAGAAGACTCTTGCAATTGTTATAAAGAGTCTTCTCAAAGTAATGGTTACTTTTGAGTCTTCTATATCTATATTCACACAAATTTACAGAAAAAAAATAAAGTTGTTTACCCTTAGACAAGTTTCCACCACTCCATGGAGACCATTTCATAAGCTAGTTGAAGACTCATTCTCGTTTGATTTTTAACTTTCCTACATTTGAGAATATGTATAATAAATGCTAGTTCATAGACCAAGTAAACACTTTACCAACTAATAAATTTTCTCAGATGATGGTGTAAGTTATGAATTTCTTAGCATTAAAAAAATTATTAAATTATCCATGAAATTGTATTATTGAGAGATAAAAACCTTTTAATAAAATAATATTTATCAATATTTTAAAATTTTAATTATCAGCATAAATATCATTTATTAATGGATGTTGTCGGTAAATTAGAATTTTTATAATCTAGAATCTTTCAATAGCCCTTTATAGAATTTAGAAAAGGTAGACATTGGACGTCCTTATTTTGTTATTTGACATTCAATACTTTTGTTTCTTTATTTTCATACACATTACAAATAATTTAATGCCAAATATAAAATATAACAAGAAAAAAATATGATTAAATTACACAGTGAAGCTTGAATTCTCGGTCCATAATTTTAGATTTCCTAATTCTTATCTTAGCAGGTGAATGAAGATTAAAATAAACTTTTAATTGGAGCAGTTGAATAGTGCAATTTAAAACCATTTTCTTGTTAGTTGCTGCTTGTCCTCTGCGCCTCCTCCCTTTTTTCAACCGCTAATAAAAACGACACATTCCTCTGCCAAACGCAGACTCCTTCATCAATTGGAGCACTTCTTTATAAACATGACACGGTCAACGATTTCAGCGTCTCCGATCTTCATCACCTTCACGCTCCTGTTCATCACTTTTGCGTGCGCCACATCGGTGAACGAAATTGAGAACGGCGAACCGAACGGTTCCGACGGATTCACGGTTCCAAGCCATGTGGAGAAACAGGGACAAGACGCGATGAAAGAGTATTTGGATAGCGTATTCGAAAACGCACTCTTCGCCGGTGATTCTACTGAAACATATCCGCATAGCTATGGCATCGAAGCAGAGAGTAATACACAGATTAAAGAGGGTACGTGAACAAGTAATTCTCGAATTTTTTTTTTTTTTTTGTTAACATATATGGGGTTCTTGTTTTCTTCTATGTTTCCTTATGTTGACATCTCCATTCATTATTTTTTAGCAGTAAAATTACTTGGTATGTATATATTTTATTACAGTGTAAAGTAATATCATCATGATTTTAATTTAAAATAATTATTGTAAAATTTTTAATATATTTTTATTTAATGATGATAATAAGTATTGATATATTTTATTTTTAATATAATTAAAAAACTATAATTTTATTATAAAAATGTAATTTTCTTAATTAAATATAATTTTAATAATTATTAGGTGTTTTTATTAGAAAAAATTAATGTTAATGCGAAATTAATTTTGGAAATATTTATTTAGTAAATTTAATTTTGTTTAAATTTATTATATACTAATATTAACTTTCATTTTATTTGATTATTTGTTGATTAACAAACTATAAATTAAAGCTTTATATTAAAATTATAATTTTTTTAATATATCAACAGCAAAATATGTCAATATTTATTCTACTTAATTAAATATTTGGTTTTATCTAGTTGAATGATAATATAATTTTTAAAATTTTATTTTTTTAATTAGTTTAATTTCTTAAACAAATTAACAACAATAATAAAAGGTACACGGATTAAATAATCCTATTAAAATAGTTAGATTCTTTCAATGAAATGTCATAGTTTTATCCACTAAACATTCAATCACCAAATAATTGACAAATTCGAAATAAAGATTACTATAAGAAAATAAAAATTGGGGAAATCAATCTGTTTGAGTTTGATTTGAAAAGAATAAAATAATTAGTCGTTACGGGATACATACACATTTGAAGTTTGAGTTTTTTTTTTGTGCATAATTACTATAAAAGTTATATATATGCATATAGTAAATTTCAATGGATGCAGATAAATCTGGTGATGAAGAGCCCAAAGAATCCGGGGAAGGACATAAGCTGATAATTCCGAAACATATTGAAGAGGAGGGAGCAGAAGCCATCAAAAAATATTTGGATGATTTATTCAGCAAAGCACTCCTTGGCATGGATTCAACTCAAACGGAGCAAAATCCGGAAGCACATCAACATAGCAATTCCATTCAACTTGACAGCAAAACACACATTACACAAGAGGGTAAATCTCTATTCCTTAAATCTTTTGTTAAATTGATAAAATTGATGTTTCTTTACAAAAACTTATTCTTAAGGATTTCTAGAAAAGAAAAAAAAAAGTAAAATCAGGTGAGATGAGTGTTTTTTCACCCGTTGAAACTAATTTAGGAATGAACAATTTTTAGTCAGATTTTATTTTCCATGTAGTGAATCTATTAGTCTAGGATATTACCATTTCTATAGAAATGAAATGACCTGTTCATAAATTAATTTTTAGACCAGTTTTTATATTGTTTATATAATTTTTTAATTTTGACTTAGAACAAATCAATTTTAATTTTAATTTGACTTAGAAATGTCTGATTAAGTTCTGAATAAGCAGGTTAATAGTCAGTTGCATTAAGAGTTTTGGTTCCTGAAACTATAAGTTATTCTCAGACCAAGTTAATTTAAAACTGACTTTTATTCTGATGATTACAAACATACAAACATGTTTCCCTGTATTGAATTGAGTTAGGAATGACTAATTCTAAATTCTCAACCACTATGAAGAATTACGTGTATGACTTTTAAGAAGCGGGACAGTCATGAATCAAAATAGTAAAAATCAAAATTAATTAGTCTTTTGGTCCGATTTTGGTCTAAAAGTTTCAAATAAGTTTTTCTTTTTTATTAAATTTCAATTTTTAAAAAATTGATTCAGTTCCATTAGTAATACACCAATGACATGTCATGTTAGTTCGTATTTTTTTAATTATTTTATTTTATTTTAAATCATAAATTTAATCTTTGATAATGACTCGTAACACATTAACACTAACATGTAATTGAAAGAATAAATAAATAAATAAAAATATAAACCGACACTTAACATGTCTTTCAATTCTAATTATTAATTACATCGTCTGTTTTTGTGTAGGTAAGAACAACGTGGTAGATAAATCATTTGATAAAGTGTCTAAATTGACAAAGGAAGAAGAATTGGTAAATGATGATATTGCAGTGAATGTTAACCTTGAGATGGTGGGTGATGGAGAGTATGTTCTAAAGATCAAGAGGGTGAATCCAAGTTCAAACGATGGGGATAAAGTAGAAAGGGCTAAGCATTTGGCTCAAAATGGAGCAATGTTGTTACATTACGGAGAGATTCTTAAAGACATGGGAGAAAAATTGATTACCCAATCCCAAACATTGCTTTACTCTGTTTTTAAAATGCCTGCACCTCCTAAATTCAAGTCTGATGATCAATGATAGTAATTATGTACATCTTCACTTTGTTATTTTGAATGCTAACTATAAGGACACTACGAATTTAGTTTACAAATACGAAATTGTCACATGTTATGTTATCACTTTAATCTATGGTTTATATTTAACAAAATGTAAAACAATCGTAAAATTATAATTTGTAAATTCAAGTCCTTACTTTCGTTTTAGTCTTTCACTACATTGTAATTAATATTATAACTAAAGGTACACATATTGTGCTAATGCCAATGATAATCTTTGATAGAACACACAAAAACACTCACCCAAAGAACAAACACACACAAATCCATGGGAATCTTTTTTTATTATCATCATTTAATTATTTTTTTTTTTTACGTTAGTTCAATAACCAATGGAGTCAAGATAACATCTTCAAATTTCTAATTTAATACTCTTTCTAATAGTACACCAAACAGTAATTTTCCTGGAAAATATTACACAATAGTTGTAATACCCCATTTAATTAATAACGCTAATTAAAGATAATGTCACACAGAATAATACTAGAAGTAGGATCTTGGAGTATGAACACTACTCCTTACAATTTTTCAAAAGAAAACAAGAAATTGACCTGAGACACACCACGATGCAAATAACAAAGTATAAAAGTAGACCAACAGTATTTCAAAATAAAGCCTAAAGACAAAGGAATATATGGCCACAACCCTTCAAGAAGCTTAGATGAACAAAATCCAGCCCAGATAACTACGCAGCGGAATCACCATTTCCCTGTTGACCATGAGCATTTCTCGCATCTACTCACATCAATAAATTGATGATCATCACAAGAGAAAAGACACAAAGAGAACAAACAACAAACAGAAGGGTAAGCTAGAGTAGAAAACAGTTTAACATACAGTTATTGCTATTCCACAGTCCAAGAAATATATGTCAACCAAACATGTTATGACTTTTGAAACAATAGATTAAGATTCAGACTCGACTCATCCGGATACATATAATTAGTCGGATTCAGCGGATGCTTGCACTTGTGGTGGACTTTCCTGCTCTACCGAGCTAAATGTTACAATGTTTCATCCCCTACACACAAGGTTAGCCCTTAATGAGTTTCAGGCTCTTGCTACTCTCACCACTAGAGTCAGTACGCTCTATATGAGACTAACTGACTCTTTAGAGTGTCAGGATGCAACCTTACCTTGAATCCTTACTAAATTATATAGATGGGGCACCACCATGAACTCCCACTAATAGGGGTCATGGAATTACGTCCCAACCAACTGAGGCACCACCATGAGGTCTCACCTAGAGGCTCATGGAATTACGCCCTAACCACACACAATTCATGTTTCCAACAACCAATATAGAATCCTTTATCATGCCATAACCATGCCACTTTGATAACCAACCATCCCATTCAAGTCACATACCAAGATAATATCAAACTTATCATTTACAACCCATAAACCATATCACTCATGCATATCCGTGTTTCCCATGCTTTTAACATATTAATCCAATCAAATATGTGTCGACCATATAAGAACAGAGAAGTAACAAAGCAATAATGCACAATCGCCCAGCTCCTCGCTCAGGACGAAAGGTCTCTCTCAGGCGAGAGGGACCCTCGCTCAGGCGAGCTCCTTTCGCCTAGGCGAGAGCTCGACAATCAGGAATAATGGCCTTCTACTCATTCTCGCTTAGGCGAGACTCTCCTCGCCTAAGCGAGACATTCACTTGCTCAAAACAGGGTTGGTCGCCTGAGCGACAACTCGCGTGAAAGGGCCTGGGCGAGCCTCTATTAATCTCGCCTAGGCGAGACACACTCGCTTGGGCGAGAAAACCAGTGCTCCCCACTGTTCTCTCGTGCAACAGTCACACAAACGCACCCAAACAGTTCAATAAGGCATTCCAGCAGCTCATATTCACACACAGTCCATTCAACATGAAATAAACAGAAAACAAATAGATTTCATGAAATATACAAAAGGATCTAGCTTCCCTTACCTGGAAAGAACTAGCCAAACTGTAAGAGCCAAGAGATTTAAATAATTAATTAAATAATTATTTAATAAATGCGGGTAGTAGAAGCCATTAAGGCATTAAATACGGAATGTTATGTTGTGTGAGAGGACTTGGGTTCAAGTCTTATGTATGTCAATTGTGTGTTATTTAATTAGTATTATTTTTAATATATGTAGATCATGTTGTGAGATATTATAATAATTGAATCATATTAGTTAGCATGAAATATGAATTTGGTTGAAAGGTTGAGCATTGATTTGGCATTGGCATGGTTGTGGGTTCAAGCGATGGAGAACCCAAATTAAACTTTATTTTGCTATTTTTAGTTTTGGCTTGAAGTTGAAGGGGTTAAAGGAAACCCTAACAGCAGTGGTCATTGTTGGATAGGCAGAGAAGTGCGAAAATCAGTGGGAATTGAGAGTGAGAAGTGCGAAAATCAGTGGAAATTGAGAGTGTAAGTGGACCTTTGAGGCTGAATTGTGAGAAGCCAAGGAAGGTTAATGGGGAAGCAAGAGAGAACCAAGGGATACTCAAAGCTTTAAGCAAAGGAAACCAGGTTAGGGGAGTTCTACTATGTGGTTTAATATGAATTATATGATTTCGTAATATGTTGGATGATCTTAATGCAATGTCTATTATTTCGCCTTAGTTTTCTTCGTATTTATGGAAACACCCAGAAACTGCCTGGCGGCGTCGAATGAACTGCCAGGCGACACATGTCACAGAACCCATTTTTGGGTTTTTCTCTATGAACCTCCTGGCGGCAGGGTGTGTACAGTCAGGCGACGCAAACTGGTTTGGCCAATTGTTCTCGTCTTGTTTGTGTTCTGAGAAATTGTACTACCTGAATTGGGTCCTTGTATAAAGATATCAAATTGGTTATGTGCTTATGAGTTTATGGGATTGAGATTGGATGTATGCGTGATGTGTTATGAATCAGTGAATGAAATTGGGGATTTAGTGTTCATGTTTGGGGTTGGAAATAGTTAAGCTTGATTTATGAATATGATTAATGCACTGTTTGAGGGAATTGATGTTAATTTGAATAAAACATTACCTTTGTCACATGCGTGTAAGTGGAATTGTGTTAGTGTGAAAATGGGTACTAGAGTTTGGGTGATTGGGAACCAGAGCTGAATTGAAATAAATATGGGTAATAAAACCATGTTGGCAAGCACTGTCTGGCGGCGTCTGGGTTGTCGCTAGGTGACACCACGGTTCTGCTACTCATTTTGAGTTTTATTGTGATTTCGTGTGTTGGGTGTTATGCTGGATAAATTAGTATGTATGATAGGGACTGTATGTAAATGGAACCTGTAATTAGGACACTATGTGACGTGACTAAATGATTATGGACGGGTAGCTTTGGTAAAAGGATGAATGTGAAGTAGAATGTACCATCATTGTTAAAGAGAGGTATGCTATTAAATTGGGAAATATGCTAAGTGGAGTGGGTAAAAGTGCAAATTAGTTTTTATAAATATGCCTGTATGATTGGGATTGGTGTGTGGAGGCGGCAGGAATGTATGATTCACTGTTTGTGTTGCTTTGTAGCATATGTGCAATTCTAAAAATTATTATGGTATGATTAAATGGGTGCATTGAGAATCAGCTGTGCAAAAATGATTTGGATGATTGTAAGTGTGTTTTGATTTAAATGTTGAGTACTTAGGTACTTTAGAATCTGTTCTATGTGCCAAAAACCAGTAGCATTGCGCTACTGGTATCACGCCTGGCGGCACGGGGCGAGCTGCCAGGCGACAGAGTCTTAAAACAGTGGCAGTGGCCACTAACTACGCGAGGCGCCTAACAGTAGGGTTGGGGCTGCCAGGTGGTGACGGAGCAGCGAGACTTTTGGAAGGCGTCTGGCGCCTAGCGATGTGAGATGCCCGCTAGGCGGTCTGGAACCAGATTCCGCCTAGCAGCATAAGAGATGCGTCAGGCAGTTTGTATAGATTTCGCCTGGTGGTGTTTAGACTACGCCAGGCGAATCAACTGCTGTGAAATTTGTTGTTGTTGTGATCAATGGACTTGAAGGACTAAGTTCACATACCTTTGTGTTTGGGCTTGAAGGACTAAGTCCAATAGGAGTCTGGGATGTGCTTGGTGGTAGGAGGCATGATGGACATGCACTACAAAAATTTTATATATTAGCTACGGAACATTTTGTAGCTGATCCGTAGCTAAAACGTTTTGCGACAGATTACCTACCAAATTGTTAGGAAATTTTTCGTAGCTAAATACAAGTAGCTAATTAGAGAGGGATATAATCTGTAGCTAATCTGTAGCTAATCCCTCTCTATTCCCTCTCTAATTGAAGTGAAAAAGTTTTAAAATTTTTAGCTAATTCGTAATTAATTCATAGCTAATCCCTCTTTATTTCATCTCTAATTGAAGGAAAAACTTTTAAAATTTCTAGCTAATATGTAGCTAATATGTCGCAATTTTGTTGTCGCTAATCTGTAGCTAATATATCACAATTTTTTTGTTGTTAATCCGTAGCTAATCTGTCGCAATTATGTTGTCGCTAATTCGTAGCTAATTTTTCGCAATTCTCTTCTCCCTATTTCGTAGCTAATCTGTCGCAATTCTTTTCTCGCTAATCCATAGTTAATTTGTCGCAATTCTTTTCTCGCTAATCCGTAACTAATCTGTCACAATTCTTTTCTTGCTAATCCGCAACTAATTTGTCGCAATTTGTTTCTCGCTAATCTATAACTAATCTGTCATTACGGTATTTAGTGGAAGAAAAGGAGTAGTAGTTCATTTTATTATTTTTCATATACTTTTATTTATTTATTTGTTTTCCTCTTTATTCTTTTTAATTAATCAATTAATATACCATTTTTAAAATACGTTTTGGACAATGTATAGTATGATTATTATTATTATAGAATAGACAATGAGATAATAACAATTGATCATGTCAAGTTGTCTTGCTATCACGATGATGTAAAGTCTACACTTAAGTTATGACTCTAAGTGGACGATATGATACAAACTCAAGACACAACAAATGTCTTAAATATAAGATGTTGAAATATATAATCAGCATGATAGTTTTAAATCTCGGATTAACCATTATATATCCATCTTCTGAAACAAAGTTGTTAAATATAACAATTTTCGTATGACAGTGACTTGCACAAAAATAATACTAAAACGAATTATTTAATAAAATGGTATTTACTAAGAAAAAGACATCAAATAAGGAGATGAAGTATATCTCTTAAAGTAAGAACAATTAATTCAATCCTACTATAACTAGCTTTACAAAGAAAAAAAACAGTAAAAGTCTTGGAGTATTTATAATATAAGTTGTCTCTTTCACTTTTTTAATAATAGGTGTTTTTTTAAGTATATGAAAAGTGTCTGATAGGAGCACAACATATTTCACAAGTGTCATGTTCCAGTAGTATCTGTACTTTATTTCATAACTGCAATGTGACAGGTAAAAAATTGGATCATAACATTTGATTTTAAGTGTAAGAGTGGTTGTAAGGGGAAAATTCCAGTCACTTATCCAGATAATCAAATGAGATGAGGGGTTGGAGTGCATTGGGCTGTAATAACCTGACAGCCTTTGGGCCCGGTATGAATGGACGGAGAAGGATAGCCAAAGATGTTACACAAGCTGCTGCAAGTGGGAAGGTATTGTCTGTGAAAATGCAACCTTTAGAGTGATTCAGATCAATTTCCCAGGACTTGTTTCCACAGATACAAATTTCTGTTAGAGTGTGGGTATGATTGCCATCTTCTGTATTAAACCAGTTCAACATCTCAATGATATACGTTGTTGCTAATATAAAAATTATCTTTTAAAGAAAAACAAAAGATATCCTAATTGACACTACTCATACAAGTTTAAAGCACCAAAAGAGAATTAAAATCTGAGCTAAATACCGAAAACAACAAAGATAAGAAAAAAGTGCATATGAAAATCAATCTATACCAAAAATTAGTAATAGGACAAATGGCAACAATTGTTAAAACTACTTCTACATTTAACTCTACTATATGATCTATAAAATGCAATATTTATATCTAAGCAAGTTTAAATCAATTAAAGAAAGCTAAGGAAAAGGTCAAATTCACAAAACAACACCTAACTAAAATGTCTACTACTTAAACCTATGACAACTTAGTATAACAAAACAAATTTAAAGGTGAAACTGAAAACAGTGAATTAAAATCCTATTTAACTATTCCTAAATGCAAAAATTAACAATAACAACTGCTAAGTGAAATTGATTACAAAAATTTAAAAGTACTAGAATACCTATGATTATCAAGCTAAACTGAAACAGAGAAATACTGACTGAAGCATAAGTACAAGAAAAATAAATCAAATCACAGACATTACCAAGGCAATAATGAAACAAAGAAAGGAAAAGAAACAAAAGAACAAAGAAAGGAAAAGAAACCGGGAATATAATCGATTATCGGTTACTGAATCCATTGAAAATGAAGATTGTGAGTGATGAAACCTAATCTCAAAAAGAAGAAGCAGATAGAGCGTACGAGGGTGATGTACTCTTTGTCAGATATAGTGTGGAGAAGTTCAATAATTTGGAGTTGCCGCAGTTTTTGGACCAATTCGACGAAGTTTCGCTTTGAGAATCGAATGCTCGACTTAGCTTGCTCCGTGAAACTCGAATTGTCGCTACAGCTTGAGTAGTTCACCGTCCATGGATTGATCTTCACGCACACTCGGAATGCGTTTCTCTTTCACCCTCAGAAATCACCGACACGTATACTATGCAAAAAATTTAAAAAAGATAACTGAGAAGAAAGGAGTGTAAAAGATTAAAAATTAAAAATATTAAAATAAAAAAATGTTATTACGGTTAAAAAATCCTAACACAATTGTTTTTATTCCAACGGTTGTATATAACCCTAAAAAATCAATCGCTAATAAAAAATTAATTTTTTTTAGTGAAAAAATAAAAAAACATTTTTTCTAAATAACCAAATCTAAATAAATCAGAGAAAATTTTTAATAATGTTGTAAAACTATCGTAATAAAGAGATATGATATTTTTTTAGTTAAAGTATCAAGTATATTTTTTGTTGTTTTAATTTACATTTTTTTTAAACTTATAATTCTTTTACTAAAGTTAAAATTAGATCTATCTTAATGTTATTATGTAAAAAAATTTATCTCAATATTCATATTTCTTTTTAACTAAAATAATTGTAAGGCTTACAATTAATTATTTTATACATATTTAAATTAATTTTAATTTTAACTTTCTAATATAATTTAACTGTTATTTTTTTTCAAATTTATAAAAAATAGTTATAAGGATAACTAATGATATTTCACTTTATTGATTAAAAATAAATAAAGATATTTTCTAAATAAAAAAATACAAAACAACTTTAATATTTCTTTTTCAAAATTGTCATTAAAAAATCTAATCATGTTTAGTAAAAGTATATCAAGTTATATCTTTCTTTAATTTATATTTATATTTATCTTAGAATTTTAATTCTTTTATTAAAATTAAAAAATATATATCTAATCTCCAATCCTATTTTATTACATATTTTAATTAATTTATTAATATATATACTTATAATTTATATTTAAATATATACAATTATATTTAAAAAAATAATTTTAAAATATTTTAATTAAAAATAATTTTAAAACATTTAAATTAAAAGTAATTTAAAATATTTTAATTAAAAATAATTTTAAAGTATCTGAACTAAAAATAATTTTAAAAAATTTAAATTGAAAAATATATATCTTTTCTAAAATTAAAAATAATTATAGTACATATCAGGAAGGATTAGTTACAAATATATTTTCTAGTAAATTTGTAGCAATTATGCTACGGACCAACTATAACTTTATTTCTCCACTATTCCGTCGCAAATTAGTGAAAGATTAGCTAAAATATATGTCATAGTAAATTTGTAGCTACTTTGCTACGAAGAAGCTACAAATTATTTTCTTCGTCATTTTCTCACAAATTAGTGAAGGATTCGTTACAAATATATGTTCGAGCAAATCTGTAGCTATTTTGCTACAAAATTGCTACAATTTTATTCTTTCGCTATTTCCTCACAAATTAGTGAGGGATTAGCTACAAATATTTTCTCTCGCTAATTTCTCTAGCTAAATAAAAAATTTCTTGTTGTGATGGAACTGGTTAGTTCCCGTCGGCTGCTAATGGGTGAGGAGTCCTTAGTATGGTGATAACATGCGTCGAACGTACGATGGGCAAGGAATAATTATGTTCCCGTTGGCTGCTATTGGGCGAGGAGTCCATAGTATGTTGATTGCGTGCGTGCCAGGGTCCGAGCGAGGAAGGCTTGGATGTTTTGCTACAAACGAGGAGTTTGTGGGGCAGGATTATGAGCAGGATAGGCTCGTAGAGTTGGACCACGAAAGGGATATTTTCGTGGGAGCACAGTAAAGTCCCAAGACCTAAATTCATGCATATGACTCATGAAGGATTATGAGATCAGGGGTGGGTAATTTGAAAGAATAAAATGATTATGTAAGATTTATTTTCTTTGGGATGGGTGTCATATTTATTTTATACATATGTGCATAGCTCCCCCTATCTGTTTGTGTATGACGATGATCGGATAACTTGTTATTCGGGAGCAGATGATTTAGTAGGTGAGCCAGGAGATGCTTGACTTCGGAGAACGAGATTACATGGGGACTTTGAAGATATTTTCCTATATTTTGATGGTTTCCATGTGTTTGAAACAGTTTACTATTTCGATTATTTTATGGTTGTAATATTTTTTCTTGAATTGCGAACAATTATAATGTATGCGATTATATGGTTTTAAATTCCCACGTTTTGGGAGAGCACTGTTATAAATGAGGTTTGAAAATTAACAAAAGTTTTTTTTCTCTCTACTCTTTTCGCTTTTTATTCATTTATTTAAAGTAATATTCTTTAGGGATGTTACACAAATGACTTCGATACTTAAGCGAATGAGTACGAGAGTTCCCGGAGCAGATTTAAGAGTTGAAAACCTTAATACAGATGGAGCACGAGATTAGTACAAGTAACCCTAATAGAAAACATGAAGATCAAACTAAGGAGAAGATTGTGCACTGAAATGACTTACGTGAGTGGAAGAAGGAGATTGAACTCACTTGAAGTTGGATGAACCCAAACCCTAGCAGAGGTTATGTGGAGAAAAAAGGGAGAGTAAGTAAGCACTGTTTTGCGAGAATGACAAGAGTGGAAGGGATTTGGCTGCCTTAGGGGCCTTGTACACCTTATGGGACAGCCCTTAGGCCCAATTAGATTGGGACAACCCTTAACAAAAGGGTTAAAACATAAGTGGGCCTTACAATAGTTCATACGCTATATTATGTAACACATTGTTTAGGCTCTATTATGTAACACCTTCTTTTTATGTACATGTCATAAATATAATAGTAATTATTACTTATATTTTACTTTCTTATTAAGTTAAATATATAGTTTACATATTTTAAGAACAAATTTGAGTTTTATCTATTAATTGCAAAAAAAATTTCATAATTATGTATAAGCCTCTAAAATTTCCTAAAATTACAAATTGACTTCTATATATTTTCTAATGATTGCAAATTGGTCCTTAATTGTTTTTAAGTATTTACACCTTAGTTCTTGAATTTTTAATTATAATTTAGTCCCTTGCCAAGTTTTGTTAATTGTAATTAGACCCCTAATCAACAAATCACGTTATTTTTGCAAATACTTCAAAATTTGAATGAAAGTTATTCATTCAATTTACAATTATTAAATTTGTATTTGATTTCGAGTATAAATTTAAACTAAAATTTTTAATATTTTAGGATTGGTAATTCTGTTATAAAATCTATCACTAATAAGATTCATGAAAATTTTCTAAAACCTTGGCAAAATGAAAATTAAGATAAATCATCAATAGTCCATAGAAATAGTTGTTAGAATGTATCGCAAATAATTTGAAATGTTTTTCTTTTTGTATTAAAATACATGATTTTGGGTTTACGAAGGGGTTAAAGGAGCAAAATTGTGTATTCAAATTCATGAACTCAAGTCCATCGTTTCGTTCCAATTGAAAACAATATAAATAAGTGGACGAAAGTCATTTCTCCAACAAATTTCGTATACGCATGGCAAACGTCCTAGCCTAGCCATGGCCAAACACATACAATAATAGGCTTCAACTATTGAGTGAGTATAAGATTTTATTCTAATGGGACAAGTTGAATTCTAAATAATTAGAATAAGTTTATTTAGGATTTGGTATTTTGGGAAAAATATTATAGGTTTTGTTTGGGCCTTGTTTTGGGCCTTGTTTTGGGCTTTGGGCCTAGTAGAGTAATTTTGGGCCTAGTAGAGTAATTTTGGGCCTTAAAGGGTTGGGCTTGTGTGTGGGGCGTGAAATTAGGTTAAATTGGGATAGTTTAGGTTGCAAGTAACCTAATGTCACATAAGCTTTCTCTCCAAGATAAGGTTGAGACTCTCTTGAGCTACATGCATGAGGGAAACACGACCTTACATGGTGCCCATGTGCGTAGCTTATTCACCTTTTTCAACCTATTCAACAACTTTTAAATTACGACCTTGATACTTGATGGGGAAAACAACAACAAACAATATACCAGAAAATGCAGCGGATATAATTTCTCCTAACTTGCAAGAATCTATGAGGAGCAATAATCAAAGAGCAGCAATAATAAATTACCAAAAGCACAAATAAAGGCACCAAGATTTTTAACGTGGAAAACCCCTCAAATCAAGGGTAAAAACCACGA
>Ga0209589_1006613_pt1 | contig 19088 bp, 17 predicted proteins | sample CowpeawhiteBW_FD_187525 | JGI IMG/M metagenome (GOLD analysis project Ga0209589, IMG submission 187525) | Root nodule microbial communities of legume samples collected from California USA - Cow pea white BW (SPAdes) (version 2) | ecosystem: Host-associated > Plants > Roots > Nodule | place: USA...
ATTTTTATCACACAAGCTCAAACAACCTAATTATCAAAATTATCAATTAAATCACTCTTTAGGCACATAAATTCAATTAAATACCCAGAATTAAACATTAAATGAGGGCAAAAATACGTACTCATCAAAAACGTGTTACCAAAAGATTGGATTTTTCAAATTTTAGAACACCAATTCTATTTTGAGAATTCGCCAACAAGTTTCGCATTACATTTGGAGAAATTTTTATATATAAAATATGAATTATTTAAATTCTGATTGGTAAAAAATAGTAAAATAATAAAAAGAAAAAAAGTGTTACCAAAAGATGAAATTTTTCAAATTTCAAAATATCAATCCCCTCTAAGTATCGATGAACCTGTTTGTTGTGAAATTTTGAGCAATTTTTATACATAAAATATCAATTATTTAAATTGTAAATAGTATAAAATTGTAAAAAAAAATTAAAAAAGTGTTACTATGAGATGAAATTTGACAAATTTTAGAATACCATTCCCATCCGAGTATTGGCGAACCATTTTCACGTGAAATTTTGTGCAATTTTTGTATATAAAATATCAATTACTTAAATTGTAAATAGTAAAAAATAGTAAAATAAATTAAAATAATCTCAAGAAAAAATAAATTTTTCAAATTTCAAATCACTAATTCCTTTTGAGTATTGGTAACCGTGTTTCTTGGGAAATTTTGAGCGATTTTTATGTACAAAATATAAATTATTTAAATTGTAAATGGGAAAAAATAGTGAAAAGAAATTGAAAAAGTGTTACCAAAAGATGAAATTTTTAAAATTTCAGATCACCAATCCCCTCTAAGTATCGGCCAACCTGTTTGTGTGAAATTTTGAGCAATTTTTATACATAAAATATCAATTATTTAAATTGTAAGTAGTAAAAAATAGTTAAAAAAATATTAAAAAAGTTTTACTATGCCATGGAATTTGACAAATTTAAGAACACCATTCCCATCTTAGTATTGACCAACCATTTTGTTGTGAAATTTTGTCCGATTTTTGTATATAGATTATCAATTACTTAAATTGTAAATAGTAAACAATAGTAAAAGAAATTAAAATTGTGTTATAAAAAGAAGGAATTTCTCAAATTTCAAATCACTAATCCCCTTTGAGTATTGGCAATCGTGTTTCCTGTGAAATTTTGAACAATTTTTATGTAAAAAATCTGAATTAATTAAATTGCAAATAGGAAAACTTAGTGAAAAGAAATTGAAAACGTGTTATCAAAAGATTGGCTTTTCAAATTTCAGAACACCAATTCCATTTGGAGAATTGGCGAACAAGTTTCGTGTTACATTTGGAGAAATTTTTATATATAAAATATGAATTATTTATATTGTGAATGGTAAAAAATAGTAAAAAGTTAAAAAGAAAAAAAAAAGTGTTACCAAAAGATGGAATTTTTCAAATTTCAAAATACCAATCCCTTCTAAGTATCGGTCAACCTGTTTGTTGTGAAATTTTGAGCATTGTTTATACATGAAATATAAATTATTTAAATAGTAAATAGTAAAAAATAGTAAAAAAAATATTAAAAATGTGTTACTATGAGATGGGATTTGACAAATTTATGAACACCATTCCCATCCGAGTATTGGCCAACCATTTTCTTACGAAATTTTGTGCAATTTTTGTATATAAATTATCAATTACTTAAATTGTAAATAGAAAAAATAGTAAAGGAAATTAAAATAGCGTTAAGAAAAAAAGGAATTTTTTAAATTTCAAATCAGTAATCCCCTTTGAGTATCGGCAACCGTGTTTCATGTGAAATTTTGAATAATTTTTATGTAGAAAATATGAATTATTTAAAATTGTAAATGGTAAAAAATAGTGAAAAGAAATTGAAAAAGTATTACCAAAAATTGAAATTTTTTAAATTTCAGAACACCAATTCCATTTTGAGAATTGGCCAACAAGTTTCACGTTACATTTAGAGAAATTTTTATGTATAAAATATGAATAATTTAAATTGTGAATGGTAAAAAATAGTAAAAAAGTAAAAATAAAAAGTGTTACCAAAAGATGAAATTTTTCAAATTTCAAAACACCAATCCCCTCTAAGTATCGACCAACCTATTTGTGGTGAAATTTTGATCAATTTTTATATTTAAAATATCAATTATTTAAATTATAAATGGTAAAAATAGTAAAAGAAAATTAAATAAGTTTTATCTAAGATGGAATTTGTCAAATTTCAGAACACCAATTCCCTCTGAGTATTTGCCAACTTGTTTGTTGTGAAATTTAGAGCAATTTCATATACAAAATATCATTTATTTAAATTGCAAATAGTACAAAAAAAGTGTTACCAAGAGATGAAATTTATCAAATTTAAGAATACCAAACCCAACCAAGTATTGGTCAACCTATTTCTTGTGAAATTCTAAGCAATTTGTATATAAAATATCAATTATTTAAATTGTAAAATAGTAAAAAATATCAAAAAAAAGTAAAAATTTAAAAAAATTTAAAAAAACGCTATAAAATAATGGAATTTTTGAATTTACAAAACACCAATCCTCTTTGAATATTGGTCAAAAAGTTTCTCGTCAAATTTTGAGCAATTTTTATAAGTAAAATATGAATTATTTAAATTATAAATGGTAAAAAATAGTAATAAAAATTGAAAAAGTGTTAGCAAAAGATGGAAATTTTCAAATTTTAGAACACCAATCCCTTCTAAGTACCGACCAACATGTTCATTATGAAATTTTTAGCAATATTACATATAAAATATCAATTTTTTAAATTGTAAATAGTAAAAAAAATAAAAACTGCTACAAAATGATGGAATTTTTGAAATTTCAGAAAAGTAATCCATTTTAACTATTGGCCAATAAGTTTCTTGTCAAATTTTGAGCAATTTTTATATACAAAATATAAATTATTTAAATTTTGAATGGTAAATGTAAGACCTGAGAAAATTAAATAGTTAATTAAATAATTATTTAATAAATGCGGGTAATAGAAACCTTTAAGACATTTAATGTGGAATGCTATGATGTGGAAAAGTACTAGCTTAAATGGTTGAGAGTATTTTCTTGTGTGAAAGGACTTGGGTTCAAGTTCTATGTATGCCAATTGGGTATTATTTTAATCCGTGCATTATTTTGTTGATATATTCGAATGTGAGTAGCCATAATGTAATCCTAAATTGTTTTTGCCAAACTTCAGGAGTGCTGCAGTGAAAACCATTGTTGGAGAGGGAGCAAAGGCAAGGGAGCTTTTGGGTTTAAGACACACACACCCAAATTCGAATTTGAGCAAGGATTCTAGGTAAGGGGAGCTACTTTTGCATGTTATAAATCCTATACGATGTTTTTGCCCAGAAATCGCCTGGTGGTAAGGCCCGAGCTGCCAGGCGGCTCATCAGTATATGCATTGTCTTTTTGTTTGTTGGCATGAACCGCCTGGCAGGGATGAATATCCGCCTAGCAGGGATGAATATCCGCCAGGTGGTGCGACACTGTTCGTGTTTCTTTTTGTTGTTTTGATGTTGTTTGTGCTGAAAGTCAATGTGATTTCTGGAATCGATATGTGTATACCCTATTGGGTGCCTTGTTGATATGAAACTGATTAACATTGTGGGTATGGCAGAGTTTTAGACATACTCGTACATGATATCCCATGATCATATGTGCAATGGTGGAATGGAACGAAAATTGGATTGATTCAAGAGAGTAAAGAATAAGAAAACATTATAAATTGAATTGAGCACAGGAAGTTTAGTCCATTGTATATGTATTGTCGCATCTTGGTGTGTTTAGTAACAGGGATGGATACTGGAAAGGGGCTGAATTCTCACATGTATGGAGAAGCCTAGGTTTAGGCTAGGTACTGATACACCGCCTGGCGGCGCCTTGCTTGCCGCCAGGTGATGGCGTGGTGTAGGTACGGGTCTATGCGTTTATGTAGTGGAAAAATGAGGGAGAAACCTAGGTGAGTGAGTGGTACTGAAAATTAATTGGTGAAACGGGAATGGACAATATACCTATAGTAATTGAAGGTATGATCATATTATGGTGTGGTTGTAGGAATGTTAATGCAAGAAAGGGAGATTGGTAATTCTAATTAAACATTTCAAGTTTGGAAAGCATAGGTTTGTTGGGTGGTGTACAACTGGGACATGAGAAAGAATGCCTTAGTGGGTTAAGGAATTAGTGATGAACTAGGCAATGTATGTAATGGAATGGGGTGATCCTGGTGAATCGATGCAAGGACTATAATGAACACTGAGGAATGGTATGTACTCTGTAGCAGGGAAATGGAAGAAGGATGGATAACTAAGCAGGATTATCGATTTCCATGTGTAAGGAATTGGATTAATGTATGTATAATGACTGAATGGTGAAAATATCTAATACCAAGTGTTAATTATGGGATAGGAGAGTGACTAAAGGTTAGATGATACAAGCATAGATGATACAGTAGGAATAAATTAAGGATGGACAATTTTACTGGGTATAGTATGCTGTCATGAATTAGTGAAGTCTAAGTGGTAGAAATGAACTTGAATCAAGTGGATGGAAGATGTTGTTAATTATCCATACGTGATGGAATTATATGATTGTTGCTTAGAGCTATGAACTTAAGCAATCGATTATGAAATGAGAATGAATGAAATTGGAATGAAGGTTGGGCTAAGTTATGATCAGTTTTGAGTGCAAAAACTAGCAGGAGTGCACTACTGATATAGCGCCTGGCAGCAGGGGGTGACCCGTTAGGCAGTAGAATGGAAATCGGGTTATGCTTGTGGGCTGGCGCCTGGCGGTGGGACTTGTACCGCTAGGCGGTCTGGGCAGAATTCGCCTGGCGGCGATTAGGTTGTGCCAAGCGATAATGCTACTGTTAATGGCTTGTGTGTGATGTTTTAACGCAATGACTCTACACTTAGATCGGGAGATGTTGTGCCATGAGCAGGTAGGTTCATGGATGGTGGTGAACATGTGATGATATGAGCGAGTAGGTTCATATCCAGTTACTCTCGTGTGGGGATACGAGCGAGGTAGGTTCGTATGTTCCGTGCTCACACTTGAGAGATGTTGCGTGCGGGGAGGTACGTAGTTGGTGGATCACATGTGTTGGACTACTAGGTCCATAGAGCAGGACTACGAGCGGGGAGGTTCGTAGAGGCAGGACCACGAGCGGGCAGGTTCGTGTGAGCATCATAAATCCTGAATCCAAGACTAACTATATGTGTGATGTGAAGGCAGAAAAGTCTTGGGGATAAGATCTTGGCCAAGAACTAAGTAGAATGAATAAGATGGGTGTCTTAATTATATATTCTATTAATTTATACTTTATTTCAAATTTTATCAGCTCACCCTTTCTGTTTGTGATTGGCGATGATCGTGTGATTCGTTATACGGGAGCAGATGATGATACAGGTGATGTTGTGGATGTGCAGACGACGGAGTGAGGGCTAACTAGGATTAGAGCTAGGAGATTTTACTATGATTTCTTTTATGTTAAAGGATTTTGGAAGTTGAACATTTTTATTACTACTACTTTATAAATGTTGGCGCGTTGTTTGAACATTTTAAATTTTTCCCGCGTTTGGGAATAATAATATTACGACGTTTTAACTTCTTTTTCTTTATTTATTTATTTAATTAAGTAATATTCCTTAGGGATGTTACAGTAAAAAATAGTAAAAAAAATTAAAAAAAGCTTTAACAAAAGATGAAATTTTTCAAATTTCAAAACACCAATCCCTTTGAGTACCGACCAACCTGTTCGTTATGAAATTTTGAGCAATATTATATATTAATTATCAATTATTTAAATTGTAAATAGTGAAAAATAGTGAAAAAAATTAAAAAACTGTTACAAAATGATAGAATTTTTTAAATTTCAGAACACCAATCCCTTTTAAATATTGGCCAATAAGTCTCTCGTGAAATTTTGAACAATTTTTATGTAAAAAATTTCAATTCTTTAAATTGTAAATAGTAAAAAATAGTAAAAAAAAAAATTTAAAAACTTCTACAAAATGATGGAATTTTTGAAATTTCAAAATACCAATTCCCTTTGAATATTGACCAATAAGTTTCTCGTCAAATTTTGAGTAATTTTTACATATAAAAGATGAATTATTTAAATTGTAAATGGTAAAAAATAATAAAAAAATTGAAAAAGTGTTACCAAAAGATGGAATTTTTCAAATTTCAGAACACCAATCCTCTCTAATGGTTCATTGTAACTGAAAATGTGGCAGCCAAAAGTCATCAAAAAGTATTCAGCAAGGTTCTCTTGGTCTTCCAAAGGCTGGTTCTTAAGTTGTCAAATAGGTCCTTATTACAACTTGAATTGAAAAGCAAAACTAAAGCTCATTAATTGGTTAACCGAAAACATAATTTGGTCAGCCAATTTTACAAAGCATTGGGCCCTTATTTAAATAAAAGAAACTGCATCAATGTGGCGCGTTAGTCCTCTTCCATTTGGACCACGATGAAATTTACAACTTTTGTCTTTTCTCCTTCAAACTTGGGCTTGTATTCAAATAATATTGACAACACTTGCTGCAAAACTTCTTTTGCTTTCTTTGCTCTAGACTGTGTCAAAGGTCCTCCAAGTTCTTCAAGTGGATCCTTGTCCTTGCTCATTGCCACACCTCAATCATTCTTTCCCTCTTGAGAAGGATTTGTCCTCAAATTAGATTCTCTGTCTACATCAAAAAGGGATAATTCAGACACATTGGGTACAGGCCGAGTTTACTAGTCATGTTTTCGAGTTGAGTTTACAAATCCAGTTTACGTGTCCATTTAACTGCTGAGTTTATGGGTCTAGTTTACTGGCACGTTTATGAGTTGAATTTACGGACTAGGTTTTACAAATTGAGATTACAAGTAGTATTTTATAGGTAAAATTTGTTGCTTGAGTTTACGGATCGAATTTATAGGTCGAGTTTAAATATCGAGTTTGTAGGTCATGATTAGGGTCGTATTATATAGGGTCGAATTTTCAGGTTGATTTTACGAGTCATGTTTTCTGTTTGAGTTTACAGTTGAATTTACAGGTCGATTGTAGGGGTTGTGTTTACGAGACAAGTTTACGATCGACTTTATTGGATAGATCTACGGGCCAATTTTACGATTCAAATTTTTGGGCCAAGTTTATGAGTCAGATTTATGGGCCGAGTTTACTGGTCGTGTTTACGATTCTAGTTTACTGGTTAAGTTTTGTTTCAACTTTTCGAGTTGAGTTTACGGATCGGGATTACGAATCGTGTTTTACGAGTTAAATAAGTTAGTTAAGTTTATTGTTCATGATTATGGCTCAAATTTTATGGGGTCAATTTTATGTTGATTTTATGGGTCGTGTTTTCGGTTCGAGTTTACGATCGAATTTTTGGGTCAATTTTACATGATGTTTTTATGGGTCGATTTTATGGGATAGGTTTATGGGCCGAGTTTATGAGTCGAGTTTTCAAGCCAAGTTTATGGATCAGGTGTACGAGCCAAGTTTACTTGTCCTGTTTTCGGGTTTAGTTTACAGATCCAGTTTCTGGTTCGATTTTACCAACGAGTTTACGGGTCTAGTTTATAGGTCGAGTTTACGAGTTAGGTTTATAAATTGAGATTATGTATCGTGTTTTATCCATCAATTTTGCTGGTCAAGTTTACGGATCGAATTTTTAGATCGAGTTTGCGGGTCGTCATTAGGGTCGTATTATACAGGGTCGAATTTTCAGGTTGATTTTACGAGTCATGTTTTTTGTTTGAGTTTACGGTTGAATTTACAGGTCGATTGTAGGGGTCATGTTTACGGGACAAGTTTACGTGATGAACCTCCTTGCACCAAAATGGGGAAGAGGAGATCCATGGAGGCAACGAAAATGCAGTTGGAATGAAGAAGTGGAGTCAAGCTTGAAGGTTCTTGAAGCAATGAAGATGAAGTGGAGATGAAGCCAAGAAAAGAAGTCTATTCTAGGGAAGGGGGCTAGAGGAGTTTTGGTAGAAAATTATTCTAGCAAGTGACTCTTGAGGCAACAGGGGTGGAGTGATCTCAACAACAAGTCTATTACCATTCAAAAGTAACCTTACAAAGAGTGTAGAGTCTCTTATTTATAGTAGAGAGCATTTCCTAAAATGAAATCAAAATTCAAAACTAAATGGAATGCAAATGCAAGGTGGCCATGTGAAGCACATGTGTCTAGATTTAGATCTAGATCTAAGATCCACAAAAAGTAGATCACATGCCATGTGACATGTCACACTTTTCTCATTTAATACATGTGCTAAATTTGCAACTCATGACTAAGGCTAGATGCAAACTTGGTCTAGACTTTTTTAATTGGACTTGAATTGACCCAATTGGAAAAGCTAGATCATTTATGATCCAAAACTACTTCTAGTAATTTTACATTATTTTCAAAGCATGGCCTAAACGATTGACCCAAAATTAAAGTCTACTTTAATGCTCCAACATGCATCATCTTGTTAGCCTTTGATTGGACTTAACCCTTGAGATACATGTGGACCATCAGAGCTTTCTTCCCTCCTCTTGAAGTGACACAACAAATATTTAATTTCTTGAAAGTTATCTTGCATTTCAAATATCACTCTTCCATGTTTGCTGGCCAATTTCTCCAACGCAACTATTCTTCCTTCCATTGTTCTCTCCCCTCATATAAGTAGGTTTGACCAAATGTTAGGTTTCTTGATTAAAGAAACTGATATTCGTGATTTACCCACCCAAGAACACGAGTAGCACACCTACACAATATTGAATTTGTCTCGTTTATTTCACCACAGCAAGATGACAAGAATACAATCAAGGGAAAATGTTACCCTTCACACAAGACACTACGAATGTTGTCCAACTTCTCAAACAAAAACATAACATCCCCATGACAGCGAAACCCCACCTATATATAGTTTTCTCATTAGGAAGACTATAACATCGAGACCTCCTAACCGACCAACTAACTATTTATTTTCTTCCTTCTTACATAAACATTTAATTTCCTAAAATAACCAAATAGCAAAATGGAAGGAGCCAAGTTAAGGGGAAAATTTCAGCCAATGAATGACCTAAAATAATTCTGAAACAAACAAGAAAAAGTGTAATACAAAAGACAAGTTCCGACTCTACACTCTTCTAAGCATGCAAAAGCCTACTGCCTCATTCTCAAAACTGCGTGTTATTCAACATTATTCAAATTTGAAACCATATTCATATTCAGACGCCCATGTTTTTCCTTTCCTGAAAGACTAATCATCTTATTCTGTATTATACAACTAAGCCAATCATGGCATGGATCCTCAATGCTGTTCAAGTCAAGGGGTTGAATCAACTTATGGGTGCTTTCAATGTGGAAACTAAGTTCCTCCCGCCGCTGGAGTGCTTGATCCGTAAGGACTTATGTGTATATGCTCACTTTATGTCTCGGTATGTGCCGAATGCAGCAGTGGCAGCAACTGAGGCATCAATATTGTTTCAACATTTGAAATGTCTTGAGCTCGTGCTGACACTGACTCTGAAGGTTCTTGAGTTCTTCCCACCTCCAACGTTGAAGGTTTTGATGCATATTCATCTGGTTTAAAAGTCTGCTATGCCACTTGACCGTGATGAATACTCAGTCACCAACTTCAAAAACATAGATGATTTGTCCTCTAATAGCCTTGTTGGAGTGTCAAACTCTGCAACTCGACCTGTAAAATGTCAAAATTGACTTCACAAGCTGTGAACCATACAAATGAAGACCGATCCAACCATCCCAATAACTCAAAAATTTACTGACAGATATTTTGGGTACGTTGTTGACTAAAGAACCAAGAAATCAGATGAGAAAAAAATACATAAAATTTGAGACAAACATGTTTAATTCATTTTACTTTCTTATTTTATCCTATTCTTTTTACAACTTTTATTCAAACTGATAGTACAAACAATGTAACTAGATCTAGCGTTTTGAAATGAGAATCTGCGATTGATGTCAATTATTTTTAATGATTGCAAGTTACTTCATTTAGTTGGCATGTGAAAGTTACTTTATTCGAACCATTTCCCAAAGCTGCAATATACGCACCATCACTGAGTACCAGCACCAGATCACTGTCAATAACAGTAGGAATACGATGTGCAATAGTGCAGACAGTGCAATCTCTAAACTCCCTTCTAATAATCTTCTGTATAAGATTATCAGTAGCAGTATCGACTGATGCAGTTGCTTCATCAAGTACAAGTATCTTTGATTGCTTCAGCAGAGCTCGACCCAAAGAAACAAGTTGCCGCTGTCCTACACTCCAATTATCTCCATTTTCCAGCACTGCAGATTTAAAAAAAAAAAAAAAAAAAAAAAAATCTTCACATAGCAACTTGTGATTGCAAACAACCTTTCCTCTCTCACTCTTATGGGGTATGGAAAGAAAAGATACAAAGGCATATTCCAGTTGTTGAAGTCCTACCTGGCATATCAAGCTTTCGCCCCTTTTCACGGATGATCTCACCAAGTTGAGACTTATCTAGGGCCTGTGAAAAGGTAAACTCAAAGCAATTAAGCAAAGGTAACCCCCAACAGTCCTACTCCTACTTTAGTAATAATAATACTCATTTTCTCTATAAAAACAATTTAATATCTATCTCAAACCATACCTACACATTTGAAACCCAAATGCAATTTTGGATTTATTTTTTTCTGTGCAATTCTAAATAAATATAATTATTCAAGTAATACATACTTCCCAAATCTCTTTGTCAGAGTGCTCTTCAAGAGGATCGAGATTTCCTCGAATGGTGCCTTCAAATAAGGTTGGATCTTGTGGTATGATACTCAAATGGCTTCTAAGGTCATGAAGGCCAATAGCTGAAATGTTAATGTTGTCTATGAAGATACTCCCTGCTTCTGGTTCAACCAATCGAAATAGTGCTTGAATCAACGTAGATTTGCCACTGCCAGTACGACCAACTATTCCAATCTTCTTCCCACCAGGAAATGTGCAGGATACTCCATGAAGCACCACAGGAAGATTTTCCTTGTAACGTACCTTCAAAAGGAGATCCATCATCATGAGAAAGAGATAATTGCAGTAGAAAAATCATTATAAAACCTTTGGTGCATGTAACATTGCTAAGAGCATAGTTTAGATGCTAAAATGTGTGCAACTTGCAACAATTACAACTATAAATAGACTAAAGGAAGAAAAGAAAACAAAATTTCATAAGATGAAATTATAGACAAAACAGAATAAGCCTTCTTAGTGAAAACAAAAAACATTCTTAATGTGAAGCTGAGCTGGGTACCTTCAGATCAATTAATTGGATTGTCCCATTCTCTGGCCATGAGGATGGAGGGCGATAATCCTCAATAATTGCTGGCGCTTCAGTAGGAACTTGGCTGTACTGATAAATTCTTTCAATGGATATAATTTTATTTTCTAGTTTGCAAAAACTGAGTATCCACCTTGATAGACGTGCATTTAAATTCAGGCCATACGTTACAGCAAGTCCAGCCATGCCTTCACAGAAAAGTAACATATGTTATCAATTATTGCATTCTGCGTGATCTCAAACCAGAACTTGTGCCCTTTCCTATCACACAGTGTAAGTAATACCAGGAATAGACAAATCACTTGTGAAAATAGGGACACAAAACAAGTAATCAGAATGAAAAACTCACTGGGATCAATACTTCCATGGGGAAGGCTAACAAGCAATACCAGGCAGAAAGCAAATACAAAGGTTGAAAGTAATTCCATGCGCAGGCAGAGCCACTCAATAGCTGCAAGACTACAGAAGAATGGTCGTGCAAAACAATCCAGAAGATAGAGATTCCTCTTCATGAACCTTTTTTCTTGTCCAAACCCTCTAATGGTGGCTGCTCCCGCAATTGATTCACCAAAAAGATGTATAATTGGAGATTTCTGGATGCTCACAATACGTACCAGTTCCCTTGAGGAAGCCATGTAGTATTTCTGCAAGGAATTAATTGATGGTCAAAATTTTCATTTAATTACAACTCAGGGTACTAGACAAACAAGAAAAGATGCAATGTATTAATGAAGGATTTATAGTCCTTTGTCACTGTGTCTTCTCCTTTCCCTTGAATAATTTGTTCCCAAAAAGAGATGAATTCATTTTTCTCAAATAAATGCACCTTATTCTATCTTTCATGACTTCAATTTTGGCTTAAGAGCACAATTTTTTTCTGTTTCTTTTAAGAAAGCAGTTCTAAAGATTAAAAACATAAGACGATTATTAATTACCTGCATCCACAGACAAAGAATAGCCATGGGGACTACAAGGAGCAAAACTTGCCATGTAACATCTGTCATTACAGCAACAATGCCAATAAGCTGTATTGTTGATGAAGCAAACCCTCCAAGTCTAAATGGAATGTCAAGATCTACCACACTTTGATCAATTGAAACCTGGTGGATACAAATAGCCCATTATATGATGCACACCACACACGAACAGACAATAGCGAAAACACAAGGTGAAAGAGATAAACAATAGAACTTACACGATTCAAGATCCTCCCAGCTGGTGTAGAGTCAAAGAAAGACATTGGTGCATGGAAAATGCTTCTAAGCATGTTGAAGAAAAGCTTCTGTGCAGCTGCTAGACCAAATGTAGCCACGAGAACAGCCCTTACAAAAATAAACCATGAGCTCCCAAAAGCGAGGGCCATGTACACAAGAAGAAGAACAGTAGGTGTTACTCTGGGCTGGTCTCCCTCAGTTTGAGGATTTGCCCAAGCCATCCACCAATTACTAGCAATCTGGAGGAACTGAAATAATGTTTGTGCCATGACTATGAGTGGAATCAATAAACCTTTATATGCTGCAGCCATGTACGACCAGTAGACCATCATGCTGACTCTACCTCTAACCCTCTCCTCTTCCTGAACAAGCTGTTTTTTCCTTGAGCGTTTTGCTTTCTTCTTCTCCTTAATTGCTTTCTGATCCGATGATCCCTCTTGAACTTCCTTTGCCAAACTGTCAATATCATATGCAGAAGAAATGGATGTCTTACTGTTCATAATAGATTCCTCCAAAGGTACATTTTCATCTGAATCGTCTGAGTGATTAGGAATATCCATGGCCTCTATTGCTTCATGGTGAGCCGAAACTAGAGTTTTGAAATCTGTTCCTGCTTGTAAAAGATCATCATATTTTCCTGCCTGTATGATATGACCTTCTTTAAGAACCTACCAGATTGAAAAAATAAAGTGAGAAATAGAACGAAAAGAGAATTCTTGGAAGAATAAAATATCTTTATAGGTAAAGGTAAATTACACAACTTGACAAATAAAGGGAGACTAGGGATCAATGATGTACCAAACAAGAAAAGGAAAGCTTTTTTAAAATACTGGCAAAACATTCAATTACCATAATGACACCAATAGATTGGAGTAACTCAGTAGCAAACTTCCATAAAACAGAACAATATTAGGTGAGGGAGGCAAGAAAGAGTTCCATTATCAAATAAGCAGCTTCACTCGATTGTGTGCACAGTTAAAATTTCATATAGATGTAATAACTTTCCTCTCGCATTGCTTTTACAGGTTGTCAACATCTCATGTCAATATATAACATTATCACATTAAAAATATCGCATATTCTATCTTAAAATTGACTGCTTTGACAGAATGTCCAAGAAAGTTCATGGCTTGCACCTCCCTTATATACTATGAGATTGCCTTATCTCTGGTCAATGTGGAACTTCCAACACACCCCCTCACGCTGAGGTATAGACATCTCATGCGTGGGACTAGAAATTAATGGGTGGTCCGTTAGCAGCCCGATATCGGGTGGAACAAAATGTCCAAGAAAGTTCGTTAGGATAAACTTTAATTTAAACAATGGCTCTGATACCATGTTAGGAGTGAGCTTTAAATCTAACTCAATCCCACAAAACCAACTTGTAAGGTGAGGATTGCATCTCACTTATATACTATGAAATTGCCTTATCTCTAGTCAATGTGGTATACTTGTCAAGTTCTGATTTTTTTTTTTAAATATTGAATATAGTAAAGGAAATAAGAACCATAATTGAAAACAGTGAAGGTATTATGAAATACCAGATTGTAATATAGAAACAAAAAAATTAAGAGCCAACCAGGATATGGGGGGCGAAAAAAATCCTTCAGGGGAAACAGTAGAGTTCAACTCCTGATCATGCAGGGAATACATAACTTTGAATGGCCAAAAAGTTGAAATGTACTTTTAAAATGATTAAAAAAAACACCTGAAATATAAACATCATCCAGGTCTTTTACTGAATAAATTCATGAATGTGCAAGACAGACAAATACGGCCATACCAGTATCATATCAGCAGAAGGGAGAAATTCAACTTGATGGGTCACAAAAATAACTGTCTTATTTGCTAGTGCTGTCAATACATACTCCTGCAGTTACACGACATATAGATTAAGCCAAATCAAATGAATTTAAACTGTCTGCCCAAAAAATCATTTAAACAGCATCATTAACTCCAAGCTTAAGGAAACTAACCCTAAATAATTCCGATCCAGTGTGGGCATCAACTGCACTGAAGGGATCATCAAGGAGGTAAATATCAGCATCTTGGTAGAGTGCTCGTGCAAGCTGAACGCGCTGCTTCTGGCCACCGCTCAAATTTATACCTCTGTCACCAATAATTGTCTGGTCTCCATGTGAGAAAAGCTCTAGATCCTTTTTCAGTGAACAAGCATGAAGAACATTCTTGTACTTTGCTTTGTCCATTGGGGAGCCAAACAGGATATTTTCTTCTATATTTCCTGACTGAATCCAAGCAGATTGGGGGACGTATGCAACAGAACCACACACTTTTACCTGCAGGATCATCCAATTCATCAGGTAAAACGGACATAAACAGCAAGAGTATTTCAAATGGACAAATAGCGATGCATAAAGATTTAAAATATTATTCTATCCTTAGGAATAACGTACTTCACCAGACAGCTTGGGAATCTCTCCAAGGATGCAAGAAAGAAAACTTGACTTGCCAGAACCGACCATGCCACAAACAGCCACGCTCATCCCCTTTTCCACTTTCATATGTATTCCTGATAGAGTAGGCCTAGGCAAAGAAGAGTCCCAGCAGAAGACACCATCCCTGATTTCTACGGCCATGTTAGAAAGGTCACGCGGCATTATGATAGTGGCATCTTCCTGCAATTCTTCATCCTGAAGGAAAGTAGATATGCGATCAGTAGAAACTTTTGTCTGAGCCATGGTTGACACCAAGTCAGGAAAATTCCTCAGAGGTTCTTGGAGAATTCTGAAAGTAGCTAGAGCAGAGAGAACGCCACCAGCAGTCAACTGGCCCCCCAACAATATGGAAGTAGCGAAAGTGACAACTGAAACAAATATAGGGGAGCTCCAGAATATGAAAGTTATGAAAGCCTGAGAGTAGAGTGCTTTCCTTAGCCACTTGTACTCTACTCCACGCATTTCCTCCAACTTCAATCGGTATCTGTCCTCCCAAGCTTGCAGCTTGAGAATCCTCATGTTCCTAAGACACTCTGATGTCTTTCTCATCCTTTCATCTTTGGCAGTCATCAATTTGTCCTGATAATCTTCTTGTATCCTAGCCACAGGAACCGTGACAACAATGGAAACGATAGTAGCAATCAATGTTGCGATAGAAGCAATTCCGATATTCTTATACAGAATAAAAAGGGCAAGAACAATCTGCAGAGGAAGCATCCACATGTCATGAAGGTACCAAGAGAAGTCCCCGACCCTCTGAACATCAACAGCCATGTAGTTGACAATCTCCCCACTTGTGTGACTTTGCTTGGCAGAGCTTGATAGTCTGAGTCCCTTTCTATATACCATAGCAGTTAGGGCTGACCTAACATGCATGCCCAAGATATCCACTCCTAGATACCACTGCCTAGTTGTCACAGTCTCCACAAGCTTCGACACAAAAAATATACCAGCAAGGGTATATCCCTCATTGGGGAAGGTCTCCTTGCCACCCAAGTAATCCACAAAGTAACTTATCATGTAAGGCCCTACATATGACACCAAAGTATTCAAACCAGCAAAGATAGCATTCAAAGCTGCCTCTTTCCAGAATGACTTGAGAATCGCCCATGCCAAAGAAGGTTGCTTAGAGGGATTGTCATTTTCAGCTTTCAATCTCTCCCAATTAGAATTCAGAATCTTATAACTAGTCTTAGCTCTGTCTCTTGGTGCAACGAGTGGAATGTCCTTAAGCTCAAGTGGTCTCTTAGCACCAACTGAAAGAAGTGGATTCAGCCAAGAAAGAGTTACCAAACTAAAAATTCCAGCATCTCTATAAGGAGTAACCCTGAGACACCCGGGTTCCTCCTCAACGAGTAATGGCTCTTGAAGATCAGAGTTCCGACAAACTCTTATACCAGTGTCACCCCTGACTGCAACCACAAACAAGAATGCAAGAGGTGGAGTGGCAGCAACATTTGAGACGGCACGAGAACATAGATGTTGAAAACCATCCTCCCAAAACCCTCTCCCATCAACATACAAAGTACACAAGCAAATAACAAAGGACAAAAACCACCAAACTCTCAACAAAACTGGAAACCTCTCTGACACCTTGAACTTGCAATGCAAGGCCGAGAAGCTCAACACAAACCAAGCCAAAACCTGTGCAGCAGGCACAGAGAGAAGAGACAAATCCACGTCAGCCTCACCCCAAACTAGAGCACCCCCTTCGAACCCCAAGGCCAAAACATGCACAATCAAAACATAGAAACAAGACACCACTGACAACTTGAACACCAAACCGATTCTAACACCACGCGTTTCTTCATCAATGACACTACAGATTGGGCTGGCATTGCCGCTGTCCCCATTCTTACCAAATCGCAATCCACCCTGGTACACAATAGCACGCCTCACCGAGACAACAAAGAGAAACAAAAGAACAAAAGTGAGGTTGACGCAGATTGTCGCAAGTTCCAACACGGACAATCCCAGAACATGATGGAAAAATCGTGCGACACCCATTATTTCAAACAATGCGTTAATGAAGAAGAAACGGATTGAAAAGAACCACTAGCCGAAGAGAAGAGAAGGGGCATCTCAGAATACAGAAAATGTGGAGAACCAAAGGGACGTGAAAACAAAGAGAAAGAGGTTTATTTCAACAACACATTAGACGAAGAAAGAGAAAATAAGGATGCTGGCGTTGCAGTGGGGTCGCACTGAAAATCAAATTTTGTAGACAACAAAAGACAGCCAATGGGCAAATACACAAAATTCCCCACCCGGGTGGTTTCTGAATTCGATGGTGACGTGACGCACTGGTTTGTCAACCCCAATTGCGATACAGAGAAAAGCTGAAACGACAATCACCAGCGACGACGAATGATGGTGGCGAGTAGGCAGCATATGCTATTACAACGAAGAGAGAGAAAGAGGCTCTCTCTTATTACACCTTTTTAATAATGTCTTGTTTCTTTCTAACAAATTAATTAATAACTACGCTTCCGTGTGTTGCTGTTTAACAGCGAATTAGTTCCGTGTGGGAATCGGAAACTTTGTGTAGCAGATTCTCCAGAAATTTTTGCTTTCGGTGAACGGAGCCAAAAAGGTCAATTGAAACGACTCGTCACTACAGTTACTTCATTCTAAGATCTGCTTCAATGAATTTCGGAATGAGAACCCAAAACCATTATATATGGCAACGAGAAAGAAGAGACAATATTATTCCACATAACTAGCATTCACTACAAAAACATTATTATTATTATTACACATATTATTTATTATATTTCTGCATACCATATATCATTATTAAGATTATCGACATGTTGTCTTGTGATGTTTCATTTAAAGTTGATTCACTGAAACAGAAACTTTGAGACTCTTGCAAGATAATTAAGTTGATTACCACTCAAAAAAAAAAAAACATGCACATTGGTCATTAATATTCTTAAATGGGAAAGCTTTACCATTGATTTTATATGTATGTAGGTGTGGACATGTGTGATCAAAGGTGGTGTTTGATAGTGATTTTACTGTTGCATTCACTAGGAAAACGAATGTGTTGGCAAGAGAGAAGGGGCGGTTTTGTTTGTTTGTGCTTTACAGTAGAAGAGTGGTGTAAGGTGGGTGGTGATGGTGGTGGAATTCAGATAATGGTGGATGATGTGGTGAATGACTGTGATGGCATGATGGTGTGTTTTTTTAATGTAGAATTTAAAGCACACCAACATGTTTGGTAAATAGGAGCAATGAGGAGTGAGGACCACATCTTCAATTAATTCTTCATCAAATAAGTTGTGGAAAAAACAATATTGACGAATCTGTGTTCATGCAGAATATACAAAAAGAAAGGTTGGTGGTGGTGACATGCCAAAACTAAGTGCATGAATTGTCAGCCACACCATTCTTTTCTTTCTTTTTCTCTTACTTTCACTTCTTTGGTTGGTTGTTTATGCAGATTAAACACAACGTGCATATGAAAGCACCCAACAAATCTACCTTTTGCAGCAAAAAGTAAAGACGGAAAGTTCACCTCATCACAGCCTTTTCTTTTTCTTTTTCCTTTTAAGATCAAAATAAAATACCTGTCTACTTTTTATAGTTTTACTTTATAATAAATAAATTTATCTCATTGTAAAAAAAAAAATTAGAGTGAATGATCTGAATGTTGACATGAAGTTATTAACGATTCATATTGTAAAAGAATAAACTAGATAAAAATTATGAGAAAGTATGTATTTTTTTCACCATGTCATGTCCATTTATAGGGTCTATATATAATTACTATTTATTATGTACCATATATAGATCCTCTGTTGTAAAACTCCAAAACTTAGCCATAATACAAACAATAGGTTAAATTAATTACAGCACATAAAATCCCACACCAAACCTTTGGTTGTGTTTTTTTTTTTTTTTAAGTACCTTCTCTTATTAAACTGTCATAGCTTTGGTAGTAATTAATGGAGTCATGTGATTTGATAAGACGAATCAAACATTTTCACAAGTTTTTTTTCCTTCAATGACTCTTTGTATTTGTTTATTCTTAATCATGAACAAAGTGCCTAAAGGAATATTATTACATGCAAATATACATAATATATATATATATATATATATATATATATATATATATTT
>Ga0209589_1006617_pt1 | contig 19071 bp, 12 predicted proteins | sample CowpeawhiteBW_FD_187525 | JGI IMG/M metagenome (GOLD analysis project Ga0209589, IMG submission 187525) | Root nodule microbial communities of legume samples collected from California USA - Cow pea white BW (SPAdes) (version 2) | ecosystem: Host-associated > Plants > Roots > Nodule | place: USA...
AAAATATAAAAAAAACTTAATATTATTAAAATGTTTAATAAAAATATCATTATAAAATTTATATAAAAGTTAAATTTGATCTCAATTTGGAGAGGATGAAATTGAAAATTAAAAAAAAAATGGACTGAAATATAATTAAAATAACAAATATATGGACCAAATTGAAATTTAAACAATGACTTGACACGTGTCACAATATTGATGTGACACGTGGCATAAATAATTTTCAAAGAAAAAATTCAAAAAAATTCAAAAAAATTCAAAAAAATTCAAAAAAATTAAAAAATTCAAAAAAAATGAGAAGCTGACACGTGGCATATCCTTAACACCGTTAACACCATATTAATGGAATGAGCCTATTTGTTACACATTTTCAAAAATATGGACCTAATTGAGACTAAAAAAAATCTTAAGACCTATTTGAAATTTTTCAACAAAAACATGAATCAAAGAAGTATTTTAACCTAAATTTTATTAACATATTTATATAATTATCGACAAATTTTACTGATTAGAAAATATATCGGTAACTAAAATCTATATTCACAATGAATTTATATATGACAATATTTTTTTGACAAAAAATAATCTGTCAGTAAAATTTATTAAAATTTTAAAATTTATCGATGAAATCGGTGAATAAATCAGATTTATTTTTGTCTGTAATTCCAAAAAACTTTATAATAATTTAAGATACTATATTGTATGAGATATTTTCAAAATAATCGAGTTATCTATGTATTTATGCGTATTTATAGTAGAGATTACGGAAATTTTTATATAGATCATAATTATGAAATGAAAATTGAAACAATGTTATTATTCAAAACCTCTTCATATCATATTTATGTTTGATTTATTAACTTTTATTTCTATCGATGTTTTATCTTTAAATTACTGTAATCATATTTTAAAATAAGAATAAAGAAATATAAAAGAACAATTTTTAAGTATTTACATAAATCATTACAAAAATTATCTTTTATTTTGGATGGATAATATTTACACTTTTATAAATACATATGTAGATTGTAAATGTAAACTTTATTTTGGATGCTACATATTCTTTTTAGAAAAAAAAAATATTTTTCTCATTTAAATATAATTAAGCATTAAAAGCTCATTTCCAAAAATATTAATTAAACCATTCTTTTAAAATCAAAATTTTATAACTCGAATAAAATATCTTTTTTAGATTTTTATAATATATAATAAATTAAACTTAAATTTCATTCAAGTTACCAAATATTTTATTATTAAATCAATAACAGTGAGATTATTAGATTAATAGACGTGAAATGATCAAATTAAAATTTTCAAGAGTCATAATTAATTATTTATAAGTAGTAAATTATTTATGTTCCATCAGTTGCAAGTTTAATAACAACATTGCCGAAGAAATTGTTCGTTTTAGAGGTTAACCTCCAGTATGATTTTATCTATAAAAAAATGTTCTCATTAACTAAGAAAAAAAAATGTATACAATCTTAATTTTATTTATCTTCACATTTATCCTCCAGTATGATTTTATCTATAAAAAAATGTTCTCATTAACTAAGAAAAAAATGTATACAATCTTAATTTTATTTATCTTCACTTTAGCCAAAGTATAATTAATTTTTTTCTGTATTTTAAATGTTAAATTCTGTATACAATATAATTAACAGTAGTTTAAGAGAAATTAATACACATATAAATTCATACATTTTATTCTTAGTTTTATGTATGCAAAAGTTTCAATAACAGAAAAAAAAAAAATGATCCAAGTCAGCGATCTTTAATAATAATAATTTTTTAACATTGGTCTAAAAATTATGGAAGGACAGAAGATTGAGAAAGAAAATGCAAATACATAATTGAGATTACTAATTAACAAGTATTGAAAACATTTGCACACTGCTTTTAGATCTGAAGATGCAATTCTTCCTCAAATCATTCATCAATCTCTAATATCTGTATGAAGTTTTTCTCATGACTCATAGCTTTTACGTTGGACACTGGGCGTGCTGTTTGCAGAACGCACGTCCTCGTCTTTCTGTATCTCTTTCTCCAAATGTTTATGCTTAAAGCTGAAGGTTCTTTTTTCATTTCTCATTTCATCTTCATATTCTCATGGTTTTTATACGTACATAAGAATTTCCTGATTTCAGATTTATTGTTGTTGCATTATTTGTTGTCTTATCATATACCTGTGTGGTATATTTCACATAATCATCTGTTTTTTATACCTTAGATATTACCTTATTGTGTCAGAGGATGTATAAATACACATGTATGTGTATAGATATATCCTGTTATTCCTCTTAATGAATTTGAATTCTTATTCTGTTGAGAACTTTAATGTCTATGTTTGAAGTAAGATGCATAGTACAGTGAAAGATGAATAATGTATTTGCTATAATCATATCATCTCTGGTTCCTAATATTGAAACTTAGGTTCTTTTAGTACATATGTCTGATCAAAATTAGAGTTTTATCTATTCAGATTATCCTGACTTTTTAATACAAAACTTTTTCACATGAATTCATGATGTGAAATTTCAATTCTAAACAAAAATAAGTGAATACAAATGTGAGTGAGCTTTTTTTTGTTTTGTAGCTACATTTGAAAAAAAATGACTTTTCAATCTCCGGGAAGCAAGTTGGCACTAACTCACAAGCATGATTGGCTGATTCTTGTGCTTCTTGCGATTATCGACGGACTCTTGAATTTGGTAGAACCATTCCATCGCTATGTTGGAGAACACATGATGACAAATCTTATGTTCCCATTCAAAAAAGATACCATACCCATGTGGGGTGTTCCCGTACGTATTCTTTAACACCTTCTTCTTAGTACACTATCCTTAACGTTAATCGAAAACCACTAAAAACAAAAAATAAGAGAGATTCATCCTATATATAGAAAATTACAAAATCCATGTATACTTTTATCACATAAACTTACATCATTTATGTCTGTGACAGATCGTCTCTATTTTTGTCCCCATTATTATTTTTATTGGGTTTTACTGTTCGAGAAGGGATATCTATGATTTACACCATGCCATATTAGGTATTCTTTTTTTGTTCTTTCAGTTTGTTTCTATTTTGTGACTCTTAGCCTTTTATGTCTTTCATCTCTTCACTCACTTCGAATTAATCCGAATGCAGGTCTCATGTTTTCTAGTTTAATCACCGGAGTCATCACAGATTGCATTAAAGACGCTGTTGGTAGACCACGACCAAACTTCTTCTACCGGTGTTTCCCTGACAAAATACCTGTATGTTTGTTATCTTCTTGTTCTTAGTATTCACAATATCATTTTTTTTCTTCTCATTTCATGTTCACAAATATTTATGATGTAATCTCATATTATTTTGCCTTTTTAAAAAAGATACTTACATCGTAAAACTGGAATACGATTTTTTGTATTTTTAGTGTTTCCTACAAAAAAAGAAAAATATCGTGCCTTTTTGTAGTTATTTTATTCCTTAAATTCTTCCATCTCTTACTTTTTCTGTGTGATTTTTATGTTAGTGATTGTTTAGTTATGCTGTGTGAATTGAGTCAGGTGTATGACAAAGACACTGGTGATGTTCTTTGTACCGGGATTAAAGCCGTTATAAAGGAAGGATACAAAAGTTTTCCAAGTGGACATACTTCATGTAAGTAGTATAAGTAGTAAAAAGATATGTATTCCAAAAACATTGTTTATATTATTAAAAGTCTCACATCGACCAGAGATAAAGGCCAATTTATAATATATAAGTGTGCAATCCTCATTTTACAAGTCGGTTTTATGAGGTTGAGTTAGGCTTAAATATACTTCTAACATGGTATCAAAACCAGGCCAATTCATAATATATAAGTGGGTGCAATCCTCATTTTACAAGTCGATTTTGTGAGGTTGAGTTAGGTTTTAAAATCCACTTCTAATATATATAGAGTAATTTTTTCTTTGAAAAGAAAATATATATCAACAAGATAAAATAAAATTAGCTTACAAAGAGTTTTCCTTTCTTTTTTTTCACAAAAGTGTTTATGAAAAAAATTGTTCAATCAACAAATGCAGGGTCCTTTGCTGGTCTTGGTTTTCTTTCATGGTATTTATCAGGGAAAATTAGAGTGTTTGATCGTAGAGGCCATATTGGGAAATTATGCCTAGTCTTGCTTCCTTTGCTTATTGCTGCTCTTATTGGAGTTACTCGAGTTGATGATTACTGGCATCATTGGACTGATGTGTTTGTCGGAGGCATCATAGGTTGTTTGGTATTGTTATCATAATATATAATGCAAAAACATTAACTATTGATTTTATTTGAATTTCATTTTCTGTAAATAATGTTTAATAACTCCCTCTGGTCGTTGTTGCTTCAGGTCTTGTAGTGTCTTCAACATGCTATTTGCTACTTTTTCCCCTGCCTACTCTACCACATGGTATGCATTACTATTCCTCATTGTTCCATCTTTGAATTTCAATTTATGTTTCTTTGAATACGACGTACTTGCATGTATCACATGAATTCATGAAAGTCGTGTATTTTGAATTTTAATGTTTGAACTTCAATCAGATGTTTACATCCATGATGGTTGTCAAGTGAATGGTTGTCTAGTGAGTATTTATCCAAGTTCCAGTAGAATGAAAAATAGGGTGTCAGAAAAGAAGTGGGTATTCACCATAAGTTTATTAATTGTATAATATAAAAGACTTGGGTATAAAAAATTATTTGAAAAAGATTTACAATTTTTTTGTTAATAAAAAATATTTATAATTTTTATAAAAAATTATATATTAAATAATATTAACATTTTAATATATTTTCGTTAAAAAAATATTTTACTAAACTATGTTTAATTTGTTAGTTTTTTTTGTAAACATGTAGGTTGGGCACCTCATGCATTTTTTGATATGATGGGAGAAGATCCATCTACAGCAGGCCAAACTCCACATCAATCAAAATTTGATGAAGTACCCCTACAGTTAATGGAGAGTGGAAGATATATGTGATCACTGAACCTCAACTCTTTTATCAAATAATTATTATGGCAGGAATATGATTTTGTTGACAAGATTAATACTCAGTTTCTAGACTTTGACTTTCCACACTGTAATTTATATCTCAGATACATCTAATTGCCTTAATGTTGTTCCAGCTTATGTATAAATATTAATTATTCAATGAAAGATCCTTTGTACAATTAGAAATTTATAATAATGTTTTATATATAAGTTTTAGTAAATAAGTGTTTGTTCTTGAATTTTGAATTTTGAATTTGCAAAGATGGGTAGATCAATGATTTTCATTTTAAAACTTTTGTTTATTTAAGGTTTAATTATGTGCAATAACTAACCTATCCCTGAATAATATCAATGGTACAAAATATAGTATTGTTTATTGAACTATTTTATATTAAACTATTAAACAAATTATCTCCTCATTCATCTTATTTATTTAATTATTTATGTTTATATTTTCACTTATACTTTTACTCATTTAATTATTCATGCTTATATCTAATTACACATTAATCTATTTATTTAATTATTTATATTTATCTCTAATCATTCTTTCTCTATTTTTTTATTTCAATATTTTAGCACTGATACTTGGATAAAACAAGTAATAATAAATAAAACTAACAATAATCATTTTAATTCTTGAAATAAAAGAAAAATAAATAAATAAATAGGTTTTATTATAAAATTACTAATAAAAACACGAAATTGCATATACATCTAACATTTTATTTTAATAAAAATGATGCAATTCTAACATTATATATTTGAATAGCTTTAAAAAAATCAAAAATTTGTTAGATATGTAAAATTTTCAAAGAATTTTTTTTAATATATTTTCAAATGGTAAGTAAAATAAAACTATAAAATTATTATGATTTAATTAGTAATTTGATTTTTATATCAACGAATTTATGTTTTGATCATGTCATTTTTAAAGTGTTATGTGACAAAATTTATGTCTATAACATTTAGAAATATAAAGATATGTAACATTTTTTACAAATATCCATTTAACACATAAATCTTGACAAAAATAATTGAGTAAACAATCACATATAATGAGAAAAATAAATCAAATAACTAAACTAAATATAAGAGTAAAATTAGTAATTAAATCTAAAATTATTTATGAGATTTGTTATGTACATTGTTTTCTTATTTGTCTTTCATATTTTTTTTTCAACCTGGACCGGTCTTCCAATTTAACACACGTAAACAAACATGTGGAGACTAATTTAAAAGTAATATATAGAATACCTGAAAGTTTAAACATAATTACAATCTTTGTGCGCCACACCTTAAGGAAATGTAAGAAAAATAAAACAGCTTTATTTATACTATGCATTAGTTACAGAATTTTGATTTTCTATGAAAGCCAAGCATAGTGAAACAAAGGCTTACTTGAATTGACAGTAGATTTTGATTGTGCAGTATCCATTATAGAGATACCAAAGGTTTCAGTTTCTATGAAGAAGATGCATGGCGTGATGTGTTTGTAATTTTAGATTTGAGTTAGAATGAACAAGAAATAAGAAAACGAAAAGCATGAATACGGAAAGTATGAAATATTATAAGAAATCTAAATCTGACACTTTCCATTCATTAATCTGGCACGAATCCTTGTACAATGACACAAAAGATTAAAACTACTACGAACACGACAGCAACATCAGCAAGGAGATTCATGAGACGGATAGAGGAAGATAAGGAACAGGAACCAAGAACAGATCATGCTTTCTTCGGACTGTCACTCCAAATTGCTCGATCATGATCAAATCTTCACTTATCATTCCACTTGGAAGCTTCCAATCAAAGTGATACAGCAACATTGCAAGGGTCAGTTCCACAACTCTGGATGCAAATGTGCTTCCAGGGCATATCCTTCTTCCAGATCCAAAAGGAATATACTCAAAATTACTCCCTTTGTAGTCAATGTTGTTGTCAATGAATCTCTCAGGATAAAATCTCTCTGATTCAGTCCAATAATTTGGATCTCTTCCAATTGACCAAGCATTGATTATGACCTTGCTATTGGCAGGTATGTGATAACCATGTATCTCACATGCTTCACCACATTCCCTTGGAAGCAAAAGAGGAAGTGGAGGGTGTAATCTCAAGGTCTCTTTGACAACTAGTTTCAAATACTTGAGTTCATTGATGCAGCTTTCATCAACCTTTCCTCTCATGTTGAATACCTCTCTGACCTCAGCTTGTGCTTTTATCATCACTCTTGAATTCTTCATCATTTCAGCCATGGCCCAATCTATGGTTGTTGCTGATGTCTCACCTCCAGCACCAAAAATGTCCTTAAAAATAGTTTATCAATCAATTCATTCACAACTTGAGATGCAAGTGCAAAATAAGATATAGATGGCAAAAGTGTCATACCAGAATTATTGCCTTGATGTTGTTCCTGGTTAAACAAAAATCCTGTTGGCTGCCATCCTCGTACTGCATCAGAACATCAACAAGATCTTGCTCTTCCCTTTGGTAATCTTTGGCCTCTTTATGGTCATCGATGATGCTTTCTATTATCTCATCCGCTTGTTGATGCAACCTCTCAAGCCTGTGTCTCGTGACATGTTGCAGCCATGTAGCAGAAGGAAAGAAATCTACAATGTCAAAACCTGCTACAACTTTCATCATTCTTTTAATCAATGAAATAAAGTTTTCATGGTCTTTGCATCTATTGCCAAAAGCAGACCTTGAAACAATAGTAAAAATTGATGAAAGTACAGCTTGACTGAGGTTAATGGGGGATCCTTTCAACGAGTCAATCCATTTGACAAGATTGAACAACTCCTCTTCTCTGATTGACTGGTATGAGTTGACACGTTTCAGGCTTAAAAGCTCCAACATGCAAATTTTTCTTACCTGCCTCCAATAATTTGCATAAGGAGCAAAAGCTATGCCTGTGTTGTTGTAACTCAGTACATCAACAGCTAGGACTTTAGGCCTTGTGGCAAAGTTAATGTCATGGGTTTTCATCACTTCCTTAGCACACTCAGGGGATGAAATGACAATGGTAGAAACCTCTCCAAGTTGAAGATGCATCAAGGGTCCATATTTTAAGGCCAGGTCTCTTAATTTTCTATGGGGCTGAGAGGATAGAAGGTTGTGAATATTACCTATGATAGGTAGCTTTCTAGGCCCATGGGGCATGTTAGAGGGTGTGGGTGTGTCATCAGCTTTCTTTCCTAGTTTTCTCAGTATAAGGGTTGTGAAGACACAGAAGAAAAGAGCTGAAAAGTAGAGAACTAATTCCGCCATGGAAGTATAAGAGCAAGAACCAACACAGAACAGAGAAAGAAAGGAATAGGTGGTTGTGATCCTGTTGGTGCTGGTGGTGCTGGTGCCATATGTAGCTTTGTAAAAAGTATTTTTCTGGTTATATTATTGCAACTTTACAATCAGCTATAATCATTTACCTAGCTACGTAATTGGATAATGTCGTAGTTGTAACTATCACTAACTCTTTGGGACACTATCATCATCTCCATGTTCTGCTATACTTGGAATGCTTTAAAATTTGGTCCTACGTTCAGCTTCTATTCAGACACTACAAAAGTGTTTAACTTCATGTTCTCCTATACTTGGAATGCTTTAAATTTATTACCCATTGCATTTAGGAATCTTTTTTTTTTTTAATATAGGTTAACCCCATGATCCACTAAATTCTGAAATTCATTTTGGAAGATAAAGTTCAGAGTGAGAATTGTTGTTTTGAAAACTTCGATACTCTCAATTAATGTTTTTGCATACACGGAATTTTATTATAGTATTGATGACTTTTTTTTCAGTTGACCTTCATTTCGTAAAAGCTCAACTTTAAGAGTTGAATTCATGATGTGTTTATGAAATTTGTGTTGAAATTTGTAAATAGTATAACCATGTTAACAGTTAGTAGCTTGTATCCTTATACTTGATTCTCCCATTTTGTTAGATTTTTATGTGGGAAAATGTAATGAGCAGAAAATGTAATCTACATACTTGGCAAGAGTTGAAGATCCTTATAGGTTATCAAACTAAGATTGAAGTAAGATGCATAATACAGTGAAAGATGAATAATGTATTTTCTATAATCATATCATCTCTGGTTCCTAATGTTGAAACTTAGGTTCTTTTAGTACATATGTCTGATCAAAATTAGAGTTTTATGTATTCAGATTATCCTGACTTTTTAATACAAAACTTTGTCACACATGAATTCATGATGTGAAATTTCAATTCTAAACAAAAATGATGATAATGGTTTAAGAAATTGTAGTTTAAGTTTGTCTTGTTTTATAATCTTCTAAAACCTTCTGTTTACAGTTTATTAACTATCTCGTGTGAAGACATTTTTGTTACATTGGCATGGTTATTCTGAGATTTGAATTGCAGGAAGAGACAGTTTCTGAGTTTCAGCATAGCGATAGATATCTGATACTGATTTGCATTGTTGTAGGGGACTCAGATCACATTTTAAACATAGTGATTGAGCAGAAGTAAGTGATATTATACGAAAATAAGTGAATACAAATGTGACTGAGCTTTTTCTTTTGTAGTCATATTTGGAAAAAAAATGACTTTTCAATCTAGCAAAGTTGGCACTAACTCACAAGCATGATTGGTTGAGCTGAATTATAGATTAATTTTCTAAAAATTTTAAATATTTTTACGTCTTAAAATTTAGATATTTGTTGTTGTTATTATAATGATTAAAAATAAATTTTAAAGTTGAACTACATTATTGCGGACGAGTTTATGTTCTCTTTACATTATTTTGATTTTTGTTATTTTTTAATTAATGATTCCTGAATTGCTTTTTTAGTTCATTCTTAATTAGTTGAAAAAAACGAACGAAAACTAATCAAATTATTATTTAAGCTTTAGAAAATAAAAGAAATTTAATTGTAAGTATTCTTGAATGTTCCATCCAAACAGGTTAAGCAGAAAATAAAAGGTGGTATTCTAGAAAATAAAGTTTGACCATAGGAAATAAAAAAGAAAAATGTCCGGTTGGAATTTTTTGTAATAAAATACAAAAGTAAATAAGAAAAGTGAAATCATAACTAAATAATTCTTTATTCAAAAAAATAGTTAAACTATCACCTGAAATGTTGTTTTCTGTTTTAATTTAAAAACAGAAAAAAATTTAAAAAGTCGGTAAGTGACAATTTTCAATAATAAAATATAAAAATCATTAACCTCTTCGTGCTGAATAAGGATGTCAAAAAAAAATCGTATCCGTGGCTATTTGTAGATAAAACCTGTAACGGGTAGAAAATGAATATTATAAATGGATATTCGTAAGTAACACGGATACAAGTATTTTTAATACCTGCATGTTAACGGGGTGAGCACGAATATTATAGTATCTGTACCGGTAGATACTCGTACCCGCTATACTTTAATTTAAATTAAAAAAAAAACATGATTAAAATATTAATATATTAATTTTGAATGAGTTATTTTTTATCAATTAGTTTTTTAAAAAAATTTATTTTTTTGTAAATTGTCACTCAATACTAAAATGTATGAATGTTATGTATTGTATTTTATTTGAATTTATAATTAAAATCGTTGTTAAATATATTTTTTTATAAACACCCCGTGGATATTCATATATATTAAAAATTATATATATATATATATATATATATATATATATATATATATATATATATATATATATATAACGGATATTTGACAAATATAAATATAGATATGACATAAATATTTATTTGACAGATAAGATTGAATTTGTTGAAATGTTGATATGGTACTGAAACCATAAATTCATATATAATTTAAATAATATTTTAAAAAGTTTTCTAATAATTTTAAATCAGATGCAAAACGGTCCACAGCCGCTTAATAAACAGAATAGATAAAATTGTGGCCATAGCAGATTAAAAATTGATACTTTAATTTTTCTGAACAGGAAAAGAAAAGCTAATAACTCGTGGCAGCTTTGTGACAACAAGAGACTCCAGGTGCTGAGTGAATCAATTTTGGCAGATGGCAAACATGCAAGATGATATTCCGCCATTTCTGTCACCATTTTTATTATTATATAATCTTTAATTGAATTAAAAAATAAAAATACATATAAAATATCTAGTTTTGCCCACAAATGATTGGAGATTGAATCGTTCGAAAAATGTAACATTAATAAAATATAAATTTAATTTATATATAAATGATTAATATAAGTTTTAACCTAAAATTTTAAGATATTTATGAGTTTTCATTTTATATAATATTTAAATTTTTATAAACTTTTATTTTTATATAATAGTCAATTATATATTTTTATTTGTGATTTAGATTTAATTGAATTTTCTATAAATAATATTTTTTAAGGGTTAAATATGTTTTTTTTTAATTTTAAATGTATTTTAAAATTAGTTTATTTTGAAATTTTAAATTATTTTAGTCTTTTATTTTTTAAAATATATGAATTTAGTCTTTTAATTCAAATTTATTTAAGGATAATTCATATTTCAAGTATGTCTGATAATATTATTTGATTTAATATTAAAATAAAATTGTGTTAATCTAAACAATTTAAATATAATTATAGAAATGATGCATATAAAATATTAAATAAATTTAATAAAATTTAATTAGAAAAAACTAAATTCATATATTTTAAAATAATGAAAAATTAAATTGATTTAAAATTTTAAAAAGAATAAATTTTAAAATTATAGAAGATAAGAGAAGAAAATATATTTAACCTTTATTTGATTATATTTAATATTAATTTGAATTGATTAGATGGGACAAACAAGATGAAATGAACTAATTTAAATCTTAAATAAACATCTTCTTGATTTCACTGACAATTTATTCAATTTGGAATCCCCATTGAACCCAAATTCAGTTTCAGCCATGGTTTCTCGTTCCACCACCCTCTTTGTTTCTCTGCTCCTGCACCTGCTTTTCTTCACCTTCTTCTCGCAATCTGAATCTAAATCTCAACCTCCCAATGTCTCCTTAGAATTGTACTATGAAAGCTTGTGCCCATACAGCGCCAACTTCATCGTCAATCACCTTCCCAAAATCTTCACCACTGACCTCATCCCCGTCGTTGACCTCAAATTCGTTCCCTGGGGCAATGCAAAACTTCGACCCAACGCCACCATCAACTGCCAGGTACCCTTTTCACCCAATTTTACTTTTTATTCATTTTTGCATTTGTTTAATTTTTTTTTTTTATTGCAGCATGGACCAAATGAGTGCTTGCTGAATACAGTTGAAGCCTGTGCTATTGATACCTGGCCTGAACTGGTAACAATTTTCTTGCCCCTTTCCTTTTTTTTAAATTTTTTTTCAAAGTTTACCCAATTTGAGCTTTAATGGGGGTTAGCAACACTGTGATAATTAGGGTCAGTTGAAAAAGAAAAGGAGTAATCTTGTTGTGTTGGTAAACTGTAACAGTGATTTGCTTTGCATGTGTATTTTCTGTGTTGTGAGTGTTTATTTATTTATCTAACTCGAGCTTCTTTTCTCTTTTTTTTTTTTTTTCACAGGGCATGCATTTTCTGTTCATCTACTGTGTTGAGGATATGGTGCATCAGCGAAGGGTCAACGAGTGGGAATCTTGCTTTGAGACACTGCATCTGGATTCCGAACCTATTAAGCAGTGTTATAATAGTGAACATGGAAAACAGGTTGGTGTTTTTCTGTGATTTAGTTCTTGTTCTTGTCAATGAGATAGTGTTATTATGTGTGAGTTTAATATGGGGAGGTGTATCCAAATAGGACTTTAATGTTTTTAAACAACCTTTTTCTTCTCTTATTGTTTTCAACAAGCATGAAAATTTACTAACATTAGTAAGTGAAACTATGTTCTGGAAAGTTGGGAATTAGAAAACTCGAACAGTTATACAGATGCAGAGTTGGTGGAGACTTATCTGTTTTTCATTTAAAATAACATCGAGTGTGATAGATGATTGAATCTCAACATTTACTTCCAAAATTGGTCATGGTTTTCATTTTTTACTGAACTCTGAAGCTGTCAAATATGATCTACATACCTTATTGTCATACATCATTAATAGATCTTTGCTGCAGCTAATGTTACAGTATATAATAGAAGGAAAATTATCCTCTAACTCTCATCCTTTAGTGTGTGTTATTGATTCTTTATCAAAAGAAAAAATAATAATACATTAATAAATTGATCCACATTAAGTCCTGGAAGAGAATAAAGAATGAGAGTATACTAGAACTGTGAAATTGTAGATTCTGAACATTCATCTTTCTTCAAGCCTCCAGATAACTTTTAAAAATCCTTTCTCAATATTTTACCGGACTTGCTGAGTATTTCTCAATATTTCACAGACATGACAGTTGTGCTTTGAATTTGTAACATCATTGTTTTGCTGAAATTTTTGTCTCAAGTGACATTTACCATCTTTATATGCAGCTGGAGCTACAATATGCAGCTGAAACAGATGCTTTGCAGCCTCCTCACAAGTATGTTCCATGGGTAGTTGTGGATGGAGAACCACTCTATGAGGTCTGTTTTTGCAGTTTTATATCAGATGAAACACGTTTTATTCTCAGTTTCTGAACTTTTCACTGAGATATACATATACTCTAATTCATCAGTGCTTGCAAAATTTTGTGGTTGCAGGATTATGAAAACTTCTTAAGCTATATCTGTAAGGCTTATAAAGGCACTGATACACCCAAAAGTTGCACCAAAGTATCATACCTTACAGAAGTGAAAGCGAAGAATGAGCATTCAGTTTGCGACAAGGAAGGAAAAGAGCCAACATGGCGAAAACTGAGTTCAACCATGTCTTCATGGTTGCACAAGATGAACCTTGGTGATGCATTTTAGATTGGACGATGCTGAATGTAAAACCAGTTTGTTCGTGTTTTGTTCTGTTGAATGAAACCTCAAAAAGTGCAAATTAGACTTCCAAACAAAACCATGTTCTCCGTAAGAGTTTTTTTCTAACACACTTAATTACTTTAAGAAAATAAGAGAAAGAGAGAAAACAAATTAAATGCTCTTTTCTAAATAATAAAACTAGATAATAAAGGAAAGAGAGAGAAAAGAGAAACATTGTTTTCATCAATAGTAAGATCAGACACAGTTAATTATTTATATATAACCTATATAAAATGTTAAATGGGATTTTATATTTTTATATATAGACTTCTAAGTGTAATATGAAATCGTTTAAGAATAATGGACATTATACATTATTTAAGAGTTTACCATAGTGGACATTCTAATAAGTTGTACTAAATGCGTACAGTAGACACGTGTACTCATTAGATACATTTTCGTATTATTAGACTTAGTTCATAATTATTTAGTCTAATACGATTGATGTATGTTTATGTTCTTCTTTACATAATTATCTGATTTAAAGTTTAGTTTTAAAATTTTAATTTTGATTTAAATCGTGAAAGAGTTTTTTTCTTTGTTACCAATATTTATTTCTTAATAAAAAAATTAGTTAACTATAAACCATGTTTAAATTTAGATATCGAAAAAAGAGTCGGTAAAAACATATGCAGATCATCTTCTAAAATTATCTTCACAATTTATTATTTGAGATTCAACAACATTTATAATGAAGTGTTTTATATATAGTATCTGGTTTTTTCGTTGTATATTTTTTATCAAAATTGATGTAACGCAATGTGGATACGTATTCATAAGTTGGCTTTCTTGTATTTATATTTTTTACATAATCTACACCTACAGAACGTAACATTTATACATTAAATAAAATTATATTGTTTGATTCAGGTGTCTCAAAATAGAAGGAAGATACATTTTTTTAAATTATTTTAAATATTATAATTTAAAAATAATAAGTGTCAATTTATATTTATATTTTTAATATTCTAAAAAAAATATAAGCTTAAAATGGGTATTTTTTAAATTTAAAATGAAAAATAAAATTATTTTTAATATTTAAGTAGAGTGATTTTCTATATAAAATTAAAAAAAATTATTTTCAAAGATATATGTAAATTGTAATTAAATTTAATTACTAATTTAGTTTCATTTTAAAGGGGAGAACATTGCTTTCTTTAAAAAGAATTGGTATTATATTGAATAAAAAATTTTAATATAAGAACTAAAATAAAACAAAATAATGTCACATGACATTAACAGTGACATAGAACACTTATATAGATATGTGGTATATGACATGACATTGATCTAACACATAGTAATTTATTTTTACATTAAAATTAAAAAAAGTAAAATAATTGAAAATATTATGACACATATATAAACGCGATGTTAAAATTTAAAGAAATAATCTAATTAGATTATTTAAAAAAATTAAAGGACTTAATTTAACTACGATCCAGTTGAATTTTCTAAGTAGAGATAAAAAATAGCTTTTTTATTTTAAGAGAGTTTCATTGGAAATTGATTCTAATGTGATGGGAATATTCTCCAACATTTTTTTTCTTTTCATATGTTTGTTAGTTTCTTACAATAATAATAATAATAATAATATACAAGACCAATTTATTTTAACTTCATTTCTATTTATTTTAAATAATTTTTACAATTAAGAATAAAATAGAAATTATTAAATTTTATTCATTAATATATTATTTATTAATCTACCAAACTTATTAATAATTATAAACTTTCATGTAAATCATTTAATGTATTGATCATTCAATTTGGGTCCCACGTTTGTATCCGATATTATACTGAAGAAGTATCTAATTTATAAAACATTAATACTTTTATAATAATAATAATTTATAATTTTTTATATTATATATAGATGCGGAACATAATGTCCACATAGGAGAGTCAGGACTCCTCCAACCTTTTTTATTTTTTATATATTTTTTAAAAATATATTTATATATTATTATTTTATTTATATTAATTTAGTTTAAAAAAATCTTTTATAAATTTAAAAATCATGTTTTCTCTCTTTATTATAATTTCTTTTACATCTTTATTTGGTTTTTTTTTTTTGTGTTATATATAATCAACTTGAAAATTATTTAAAACGTGGTACTGATAAGGTAACTTTTGTTTTCTTTTTTTCATATATTATTATTGATGATAAATTTTATTTTACTATTTCATATATATTTGTTGGATTCTATTATTATTATTATGAGTGCTTATTTTGAATAGAAAAAATGATATAAGAAAATAATTTTTTTAACTAAAAAAATAATTTATATATAATAAATACAATTTAGTTCCCTTAAAATTTTTGTTCAAATTTCGTCACTGATTAATTATACATATCAAAATTCCTAAATTTATTATATATATTTTAATATATATATATATATATATATATATATATATATATATATATATATATCATCTCATATTATTTTTAATATCCTGAATATATATAGATACACGTATAATATTTATACATCATTCCCTTTATTTATCATATTTTTCTTTTAATCCAAATAATTTAATTTCTTTCTCACTTACACCTAAAATCCATCCAAATTCATTCGAAATTTATCTTTTGAAAAAAAGAAGTGAAACGTGTTCTTTCGTTTTCGTTTTTATCGGAACTTTTTGACTAATATTAATTTGGATTGATCAATTTGTCAAATAAGATGAAATGAATATGACGTAGTTTTAAATGATCATCTTGTTGTATTCACAAGCACTCTGATTCAAATTGGGATCCTGGTTTCCCATTGAAACCAAATTCAGTTTCAGCCATGGTTTCTCCTTCCACCACCCTTTTTCTTTCTCTGCTCCTTTCTTTCTTCGCCTTCTTCTCGCAATCTGAATCTAAATCTCACCCTCCCAAAGTCTCCATAGATTTGTACTATGAAACTTTGTGCCCAGACAGTTCCGACTTCATCGTCAATCACCTTCCCAAAATCTTCACCACTGACCTCATCCCCATCGTTCACCTCAAATTCGTTCCTTGGGGCAATGCAAAAATTCGACCCAACACCACCACCTTCGACTGCCAGGTACCCTTTTTACCCAATTTTACCTTTTATTATTTTTTCTATTTATTTATTTATTTATTTATTTTCATTGCAGCATGGACCAAATGAGTGCTTCCATAATACAGTTCAAGCCTGTGCAATTGATATTTGGCCCGAACTGGTAACAATTTTCTTGCCCCTTTCCTTCTTTATTTTTTCAAACTCTATCCAATTAGTGATTTTATGCGGGTAGCAACAATAATTAGGATCGGTTGAAAAAGAAAAGGAGTAATCTTGTTGTGTTGGTTCACTGTAACAGTTGTTTGCTTTGCATGTTGTTGTGAGTGTTTATTTATTTATGTAACTCGAGATTCTTCTCTATTTTGTTTTTTTCACAGGACAAGCATTTTCGGTTCATCTACTGTGTTGAGGATTTGGTGAATCAGCGAAGGGTCTACGAGTGGGAATCTTGCTATAAGAAACTGCATCTGGATTCCGAACCTATTAAGCAATGTTATAATAGTGAACGTGGAAAACAGGTGGGTGTTTTTCTGTGATGGAGTTCTTGTTCTTGTCACTGAGATAGTGTTAATTATGGGGAGGTTTATCCAAATAGGGCTTTTAATGTTTTTAAACAACCTTTTTCTTCTCTTATTGTTTTCAACAAGCATGAAAATTTTACTAACATTCTTGTGGAAAGTTGGGAATTAGAGAATTTGAAGAGTTATACAAATGCAGCTAATGTTACCATCTTTATATGCAGCTGGAGCTACATTATGCAGCTGAAACAAATGCTTTGAAGCCTCCTCACAAGTATGTTCCATGGGTAGTTGTGGATGGAGAACCACTCTATGAGGTCTGTTTTTGCAGTTTTTTATCGGATGAAACACTTGTTATTCTCAGTTTCTGAACTTTCACTGAGATATACATATACTCTAACTAACAAATTTCTTATGACAATGAAGTTTGTGGTTTATATGTATGTAAGTTTGTGTAGTATAATCAATAAAATTATGAATGTTACAGGAAACTCAACTGTGCTGGCAAAATTTTGTGGTTGCAGGATTATGAAAACCTCTTAAGCTATATCTGTAAGGCTTATAAAGGCACTGAGACACCCAAAAGTTGCACCAAAGTTTCATACCTTGAAGAAGTGAAAGCAAAGAATGAACATTCAGATTGCGACAAGGAAAGAGAAGATGATACATGGCGAAAAATGAGTTCAACCTTGTCTGCATGGTTTCACAAGATGATCCTTGGTGATGCATTTTAGATGTGACAATGCTGAATGTAAAAGCAGTTTGTTGGTGTTATGTTCTGTTGACTAACACCTGAAACAGTGCAAATTAGACTAATAATACTTTCAAACAAAATCATGTTCTCCATAACATAACAGTCTTTTTCTGAAAAAAATAAAAGAAAATAAGAGGAGAGAAAAAAAAAACACTCTGTTCTTAAATAGTAAGATTAAACACACTTAATTACTTAAGAAAATAAGAGAAAGAGAGAAAAGAATTAATTGCTCTTTTCTAAATAATAAAACTAGATAATAAAGGAAAGAGAGAGAAAAGAGAAACACTGTTTTCATCAATAGAAATATCGAACACACTTCATTATATATAACCTATATAAAATGTTAAATAGAATTTTATATGTAGAGTTCTAAGTGTAATATGAAATCGTTTAAGTATGACATCCTATTTAAATAGAGTAATCTATTAAATAAAACATTGCATAATTGATGGGATAAAAGAGTTATCAGATGAAACAGTACACATAAGGATTTACCATTACAATCATCTAAGAAGTACTTAAAGAAGATGAGGCCTATCTATCACACATGCCTCTAACAAAACATGCATCAATGCCATAAAAATGCTTCCCAAGAGCCAGACCAACAGGGTGATCATCGCAAAGAGAAAACGAAACAGGAACATAAACAAAATAAAAGGGTAAGCTAGCAACGTGCTTCCCGTCTGCTCCCACCAACAGGGTGATCATCGCAAAGAGAAACCGAAACAGGAACATAAACAAAATAAAAGAGTAAGCTAGAGTGAAAATATTCTTTAACAATTTATAGAGCATATACAAGGCAAAGCAAAGCAAACTATTAACATGTAACTAGGAAACACTCAGAATCATGTGAGGACTATCAGAT
>Ga0209589_1006619_pt1 | contig 19067 bp, 8 predicted proteins | sample CowpeawhiteBW_FD_187525 | JGI IMG/M metagenome (GOLD analysis project Ga0209589, IMG submission 187525) | Root nodule microbial communities of legume samples collected from California USA - Cow pea white BW (SPAdes) (version 2) | ecosystem: Host-associated > Plants > Roots > Nodule | place: USA...
AGGAATCAATCGGAGAAAGTGGATTTGTTGATCAAAGCACTAATTAAAGAATTTTAATTGTGTTGAATGTCATTTTATATTTATTTTTATGATTATTTGGACTTATATGGACTTGAGTTTATTTGAACTTTATTTAAAATTTATGAAAGTGATGTATTTTATTTTATTTTATTTGAATTTATGATTAAATACTTATTTTTTAAATAATTTTGTAAATATCCGCGGGTACTCGTGGATACCCGTGGATATGAAAAAAATAGACGGGTACCCGCATAACGGATACCCGACGGATATGGGTATGGGTACGGGGCGAATATTTATCCAGTGGGTAGGGTACGGGGGAACTACTACCCGTACCCTACCCGCCTCGTTGACATCCCTAGCTAGGGTTCACATTGGTAACCCGTATTGAACCTGTTCTATCATTTTTTCAGTTCGCAAGTCTGCTCTGGGAGTTGTCGTGCTCATTCGCTTAGGTGTTAAAGTGGTCTGTTAGCATTTTCCAGGTAAGGAAAGTTAGGGTTTCTCGTTTTCAAGTCATAATTGCTTTTTGTACCTTTGTTCTGTGTTTAAAATGCTTGGGTGTTGTTGTGATGGCTAGTAATGTTGCTAACTGTCGTTGGGATTCTTGGATGTTGGATGCTGCATGAGGAAACAGTGGTGAGCACTAGTTTACTCACCCAAGCGAGCGTGTCTCGCCTAGGCAAGACTAACAGAGGCTCGTCCAGATCTTTTATGTGAGTTGTCGCTTAGACAACCAATCTTTGTTTTGAGCGAGGGAATGTCTCGCTCAGGCGAGGAGGTATCGCCTAAGCGAGAAAGTGCAGAAGGCCACTATTCCTGTTTGTTGAGCTCTCGTCTAGGCGAAAGGAGCTCGCCTGAGCGAGAGTCCCTCTCACTTGAGCAAGACCTTTCTGCCTAAGTGAGGAGCTGAACGAGGAGTGTGCTTGTTCTGTTGTTTCTCCGTTCTTAAATGTTGGCCATATGTTTGGATTTATTTTATACTTTTAAAGCATGAATTGGGTGATTATGTATGAGTGAGAGGATTTATGGATTGTGATGGATGAGTTTAACATGATTTGGGCATGTTGCATGTATGGAATGATTCATGGGCTAAAAATGATGAGTTTAGTATGGTTTTGGTATGGAATATGAATAAAGGTTGGTTATAAATGTTGGCATGAAATTTGTATGTTTAACAATTACATACTTGGATGGTGAAATATGATTTGTATGTGGTTAGGGCGTAATTCCACGTTAGTTTCGTGGTGGTGCCTCATTGGTTAGGGCGTAAGTCCATGAGTCTCTATGTGAGACCTCATGGTGGTGCCTTAGTTGGTCGGGACGTAATTCCATGACTCTTGTTAGTGGGAGTTCATGGTAGTGCCCCATCTATATAATTTAGTAAGGATTCAAGGTAAGGATTGCATCTTGACACTCTAAAGAGTTAGTTAATCTCACATAGAGCATATTGACTCTAGTGGTGAGAGTAGTAGGAGGCCTGGAACCCATTAAAGGTTAACCTTGTGGGGGGGATGAGACACTGAAACATTTAGCTCGGTAGAGCAGCTCGGTAGAGCAGTAAAAGTCACCACAAGTGTAAGCATCCGCTGAATCTGACTAATTATATGTATCCGGATGATTTGGGTATGTGTCTTACTGTATTGTTTGCAAGTCATAACATGATTGGTTGGTCTATGCATCTTGAACTATAAAATTGTATATAACTGTATGATAACTCATTTTCTGCTCTAACTTACCCTTTTGTTTGTTGTATGTCAACTTGTGTGGTTCTCTCATTTTATGATGATCATCAATTTATTGATGTGAGCAGATGCGAGACATCCTCGTGGCCAACAAGGAAATGGTGACTCCGCTGCATAGCCTGCTTAGGCTGGATTCCTTTTGCTTGGGCTTTTCTTTTAGGGCTACGGCCCATGTATTATCTTGTCTCGGAGTTTCTACTTTGTACTACTGTTGATCTCTTTACTATACTTTGTATCGGTATCATAGTGTGCCTTGTCTTCTCTTTTGTACCTTGGATATTGTAAGGAGTAGTGTTTATAATCCAGGACCTTGTCTCTATATTATCTGTGTGACATGTCATTTAATTAAGGTATTTATTTAAATGGGGTGTTACAGGAGGAAGGGTCGTGCCATGCAAGGGAGGTTGCCAATAGATTACACTTTAAAGTAGAACAAAGAAAGCAAACACTTGAAGAGTGAAGGAAAAGAGAGCATCGAAAACAAGACATTTTTTGTTGAATTTTTTGTGTAGCTTGTATCGTTGAACATTTGTGCAATTTTTTTCTATATTGTATTGTAAATTTTTGTTCATTTCTTCTTTAATTTGGTGTCTTGGGAAAATGCCTTTGGTGTAATCCCATGTTCTTAGCTAAACATTGTAATAGTTACATGCATATTAAAAGTGAAAGTGTGTCAAGGAGCTCTAAATGTTACTTACACTTTCACATAGGACTCGCCTGGTTAGGAATTGTCTTTACCATTCTTTTTATATTGATTTTATTCTTCCAATTCTTGTTTTCCTTTACGTCTCCATGTTCTTTAGGAAACACTCTACACACACTATTAGGAAAATTTGTTTTGGAAGGTTTTTATTTAGAATAGTTGATGAATACAATTTATAGGAAATATTTTAATATAATTTAAAAAGTAAATAATAAAAATAAAAATTGTATTGTTACTCAAGTTTTCATGAACTTTTAATCTTATGAGTTAATGTTATTTATGGTTAACGGCTATATTTCTTATTACAATTTACTCTTGTGTCTTCCTTTTCTACCTATAAATACCACCTAGGTTCATGGGGAAATACAACAACAAACACTAGAGTTCTCTCAAAAGATTTTTTTTTCTTCTCTACATTATTTTTAAGACATTGGTGTTTGTAAGGTTCGAAAATCCTTTACTGCACTCGATCGATCTGACGGGTTGTTGTCTCTTGGGAGAGAAGCGCGTATGATTTTGTTTTGCCCTGTGCAGTTGGGGCGTTTTCTCTCTAAGGATTGCGCTATGTGTGCCTCAACCCAGGCTATTTCTACTTCTTATCTCATTTATTTTTTATCTATTATTTATTATTGTTATAAGAATTATTGGGTCTCTAATTAATATTTTTTGATTCATGTACATGTCATTATTATTATTGTTCTAATAATTATTATTATAATAATTTTATTATTAATAGTATTATTTGTTTAATCATGTTTTAACATTCTCAGAGAGAAAAATCTTATTCATTTCTAAAATTAAAGACAATATAAAGGGAAGACAGAAAACACATCTTATGAAGTAATGTGTTTGTTATAGTTATATTAAATCAGTCTCAAATAAGCCTAAAAATTTATGTGTATAATTGTTTCTATTTCTATTGGTAACAATAAGTGAAATTATAGATAAATAAAAGTCTGGCTCATTGAATAATTTTGTTGTGATGTCTTAAAGCTTATGTTTTTCCTATTATATTAATTTATGATTTAATATCTTATACTCTTTCCATTGATATAGATGTTCTAGATCATGAATATATTTTAATTGTTTTGTATGAAAATAAGTATAAAATATTTGTCATACTAAACCTATTATTGAGTTATGAAATTATGCATTTGCAAGAAAAAAAAATTATCTTGATATTTATATGAAAAAAATGACGGATAATAAACAATTTTTGTATCATATTTATGAATTTAAAAATATTATTTATGACATGAAATTAGAATGAATTATTTTATTTCATATCATGCTTATGATTATGTGTGTGCTGATAAAAAAAATTATCTTCATATTAGAAATTGAGGGGATACTCAAATAAAATTAAACTTCTCTTTTAGAAATTATCTTATTTGTTTTAAAAAAGAGTTTTTCGTGTTTCTGAATTTAGAAACTTCCTTGTTGCTCACCAATGTTATGAAGTGGTTTTTTATTACAATAAATTATTAATTCTAGACATGTGCTTTGGTTGGTAAATAATATATCTGTGAAGGTTTGTTTGAGTTACGTACATTTATCTTGGAATAAAATATTTAGCAGTTCTTCTTTGATTATCACAGATGTTGAAAGTATCGATATATGACATACTATTATTATAATTATTGAGAAGTTTGATTAGAGACCATTCAAATTATAAAATTTTTGAGGTACAAAATTAATTAAAAAGGAAGGTGATGAATATATGTCTTTAGAAATGAGAATACATGTCTTTATATGAATGAGTGTTTTTGTGTGAAACTCATTGTTCATGACGTAACATCTTCATATGGTGTTAATTTAATGGTGTAGCGAAAGAAAAAAAAATTCTTTTGTTTGATATGGTAAATGTTATTCTACAAGTTCTAGCTTGCCTAAATTTTATATTAGTGAAATTTTATATCATGCTTACCATATTTTGAACACAAAAGGTTGTGATAAACTTTTATGAGTTATGAAATAAAAAAGAACCACATTTAAAATATTTCAAAGTGTGGGGTGGTCTTGTAAAGGTTAATATACCTCTTAATGAAAAAAAAATTCTTTGGTTATTTATACTAATAAATTTCTATGGCAATATGTCCAATTTCTTGAGATGATTGAAGGATATATTAATGTAATTGGATATTGATTTTTGTGACAAAATCAACTACTGGTTATGGTTATGTTGTAACCTTGGATGGAGGTGCACTATCATGAAAATATGTTAAAAAGTTAGTGTTTTTCCACGATCTACTATGCAAGCATAAATTATTTCTATTTTCAATGCATACTAACAATCAAATTGTTATATTTAAAGTTCCTAGTAAAAATGTCAATGAAATTGACATATGAGAATCAGAAACAAATATATTAGAAATTTTATTACTCATGGTATTGTCTCTCTTGACTTTGTCAGTTTAGAAAGAAATATTGCAGATCTGCTTATAAAAGGAATGATGCATCAACAAGTATTTGAGTCGTCTAGAGGAATGAGACTATAGTCCATAAATTAGTTGCAACAATGGACACTCATCTTCACATGAATGGCGATCTCATGAAATGGAGTTCAATGGGTAACAACGAAGTTGTTGTTGACTAAAGTACACAAATAATTTGATTAAATTTTATGTCTCATTCCTATGGGGAAGTGTACTATAAATTGTGGCAATATATATATATATATATATATATATATATATATATATATATATATATATATATATATATATATATTAAAAATACCTTTTGAGGGTTTACCTAGTGAGTATGATGGTGGGGTCACCATTGTGAGACATAGGCAAGTCTTTAAGTGACACTCATGAAACAAGATACATGCGCAAGGCTATAATGAACACCGACATTGTATGTGTTATTTAAGAATTATATTAGAAATAAAAACTGATAAAACCTATTATATGAAAAAAACAATAAGTTAACATGTCACTCCTATTTTTAACGAACACAAATAAAGTTGAATCAAGTACGAAGACCAACTATTTTCCTACCAACTATTTTCCTGTTATCGTATTTAAAACTAAATTGAAAATACATTATTTGTCCTAAGTTTCTATTCGAAATAAATTAAAAACAAAGATACCTTTACTCAATTTTGTCAGTAATTAAATCAAGTTGTAGAAGTTGAAAACTTTGACCAGATAGAAAATGATTGATTGGACCAAAACTTACCTTATGAGAAAGCTATGTAACTTTATTGGAAAGCATAATGGCAGCTACACTAGTAAAGCTAATTGTAGGCACCGCACAAAATTGCACAAAATTGTAAGCACCATTCAATTAGAGTCACAAGTTGAAAGGATCTTTACTGACAATTCCTTCTTGAGTGGGTTATCTAAAAAAGTAATATTATAATGTTTTGTAAAGCCTATAAAAGGATAATCTTGTACCAAGAGTTATGTATCAATTTTAGTTTGAAATATATTAAGTAGAAACACTCTCTTCCTCTCTTGTTTCCTCTGTAGTGTATAAGTGTTATTTGATAAAATTATGTCCCACTGATATCAAATTGGTATCAGAGTTGGTTAGATCCAGCATTGGTTTTGTGAGTTTGTGAGAGAGTCAGTGACGATTTTTACAGAAAATATTGAGTGTGTGAGGAACAAGAAAGTTCTCACTTTATCAAAAATTTTAGAGTCTATTTGAGAAAGAAAGATGGCCACAAACTACAATATTGTTTGGTTCGGTCCCAAATTAGATGGGAAACTAGATTACAATTATTGGGCATTGTTGATGTCCACCCATTTGAAAGCTCACAATATTTGGAGCTTTATTGAACTAGGTATACAACAAGGAGCTGATGATACAACTCAAAGGAAGGACCAATTGGCGCTATCACAAATTCACCAAGGTGTAGATTATTCAATTTTTAGCAAAATAGCAAATGCCAAAACAGCCAAAGAAGCGTGGGACATTTTGAAGCTGTCATACAAAGGAGTAGAGAAAGCTCAGAAATCCAAATTGCAATCCATGCGTCGAGAATATGAAAGATATGAGATGTCCAGTTCAGAAACCGTGGAACAGTATTTTTCACGGGTAACAAATCTTGTCAATAAGATGAGGGTGTATGGAGAAGACATCCCTAAAAGTAAGGTGGTAGAGAAAATTCTACGCACAGTGCCGATGAAATTTGATCATGTGGTGACTACAATAATTGAGTCCCACAACACAAACATCATGACGGTTGTAGAATTGCAAGGTAGCATTAAAAGCCATGTGAGTAGAATTTTGGAGAAAATTGAAAAAGCAAAGGAAGAAGCCTTGAAAAGTCAGGTGAATTTTACCAACATAGTAGAATCTAGCTGAAGTAAAGACGGTAGAGGTCGTGAAGATGGAAATATAAATCTCAGAGGTAGAGGTCGTGGCAGCTTTAGAGGAAGAGGTCGTTGTAATTTCAATCAACAATGGAGAGACAACAATTTCAGGCCACCTAATCAAGGAAGAGGTGGACACAATGTCGGATCTACCAACCATGGAAGAGGAAGAGGCAACTTCACCTACCAGGAGAGGACAAATTTCAATTGTTATCACTGTGGAAAGTTTGGGCACAAATCTGCAGATTGTAGATTCAATCAACAAGCAAATATTGTAGAAAATCAATATCAGCATACGGGTGAGAGTTCTGATAATCCACAAACCTTACTTCTCGCAGCAAACAATTTTTTAGGCGATGGAGATATTTGGTATCTAGATATTGGCTGCAGCAACCACATGTGTGGGAAAAAGGAGTTATTTTTCTCACTAGATGAAACAGTAAAATCTACAGTGAAATTCGAAAATAACTCAAACATTCCAATTTTGGGAAAAGGCTGAGTTGCAATCAGATTGAAGGATGACTCTCAAAATTTCATCTCTGATGTTTTCTATGCTCCTGGTCTTCATTAGAACCTGTTGAGCATGGGACAATTATCAGAGAAAGGCTACAACATGCAGATTCATGATGGTTATTGTACGTTGATTGACAAAAATAGGAGATTCATTGCCAATGTAAAAATGACTCCTAATCGCCTATTCCTTTTGAAAGTTCAACATGATAAAATTCCTTGTTTGAGTTCCATTATACAAAATGATGATTGGCTGTGGCACATGCGCCTTGGACATTACCACTTTTCTGGATTAAATTTTTTATCTAAAAAGGAGTATGTATCTGGTTTGCCTATTATAAACATTCCTGAAGGTATATGTGAGACTTGTGAAATTGGAAAGAAACATAGAGAATCTTTTCCAACTGGAAATTCCTGGAGAGCAAGAAAGCCATTGGAGATTGTGCATTCAGATTTATGCATGGTTGAGATACCAACACATGGTGGTAGCAGGTATTTCATTACTTTTATTGATGACTTTAGCATAAAAGCTTGGGTGTATTTATTGAAACAGAAATCAGAAGCTTGTGATGCCTTTAAGTCATTTAAGGCATTTGTGGAAAAACAAAGTGGCTGCAAGATTAAAGCATTGAGGACAAATAGAGGCCAAGAATACCTTGCATGTGCAGATTTCTTTGACCACCATGGAATTCAGCATCAAATGACAACAAGATACACTCCTCAACAAAATGGAGTAGCATAAAGGAAGAATAGAACAATCATGGACATGGTGAGATGCATGCTAAAGGCGAAACAAATGCCTAGAGAATTCTGGGCAGAAGCAGTTTCTACTACTGTGTATATTTTGAACAGGTGTCCAACAAAGAGTGTTTGTGATAAAACACCAGAAGAAGCTTGGAGTAGAAGGAAGCCCTCAATCCGGCATCTCAGAGTTTTTGGGTGTATAGCATATGCCCATGTACCAGATCAACTCAGAAAAATACTTGATGACAAAGGAGAGAAGTGCATCTTTATTGGTTACAACACTAATTCAAAGGCGTACAAGCTTTACAGTGACAAAGAAGGTAATTATCAGTAGAGATGTGACCTTTGATGAAGAAGGAATGTGGGATTGGTCTTCCAAGGAACAAAAGGAGCATGTAGTAAATCCAAAAAATTATGAAGAAGAGAACAGACATGTTGATCCAACACCTAATGAGCCAGAAACATCAAGCAGACCACAGAGGCAACGGAGACTACCAGTCAGATTGGAGGATTATGTTGTGGGTAATGACAATGACCCATCTGATGAAGAAATTATCAATTTTGCCTTATTTGTAGATTGTGAGCCTGTAACATTTGAAGAAGTTTCATATAATCAACATTGGAGAAAAGAAATGGATGAAGAAATTCATGCCATTAAGAGGACTCAAACATGGGAGCTAACAAACTTACCAACAGACAAAAGGCCAATTGGAGTAAAATGGGTGTACAAAACTAAGTACAAGTCCAATGGAGAAATTGATCGTTTCAAAGCAAGGTTGGTAGCAAAAGGGTACAAACAAAAGCAAGGTATTGATTATTTTGAGGTATTTGCTCCTGTAGCGAGATTAGATACAATTTGTATGCTTATCTCACTATCAGCTCAAAATAATTGGAAATTCATCAAATGGAAGTTAAATATGCCTTTTTGAATGGCACTTTGGAAGAAGTATATGTTGAGCAACCTGCAGGATATGAAGTTGAAGGAAAAGAAGATAAAGTCTACAGATTGAAGAAGGCATTGTATGGCTTGAAGCAGGCACCCAGGGCATGGTATAAGAAGATTGATTCTTACTTTGTGCATAATGGTTTTCAGAGATGCCCGTTTGAACATACTTTGTATATCAAATCAGCTGACTTTGACAATATTCTTATTGTGTGCCTCTATGTTGATGATCTAATTTTTACTAGCAATAATCCAAAGATGATTGCAGAATTCAGGGAGGCCATGGTTAAATGTTTTGAGATGACAAATTTGGGCCTAGTGTCATATTTTCTTGGCATTGAGGTCATTCAGCAAGATGATGGAATTTTTATATCTCAAAAGAAGTATGTTGCTGACATTTTAAAAAAATTCAAGATGGAGAATTCAAAGCCAATCTCAACACCTGTTAAAGAGGAGTTGAAGCTGAAAAAGGATAGTGATGAAAAAATAATTGATTCAACATATTATAAGAGCTTGATTGGAAGCCTCAGATATTTAACTGCTACTAGACCAGATATAGTCTTTGGAGTAGGATTGCTAAGCAGATTCATGGAAGAGCCACATGCATGTCATTTACAAGGAGCAAAGAGAATTCTTAGATATATCAAAGGTACTCTAGCCGAGGAAATTTTTTATGCTAAAACTAAAGTTGTGAAGCTTGTTGGATATACAGATAGTGATTGGACAAGAGATGTTGAAACAAGAAAAAACACGTCAGGGTATACATTTCATCTAGGAACAGGAGCAATATCGTGGTCCTCAAAGAAACAATCTATTGTCGCTCTTTCAACAGTCGAAGCAGAATACATGGCAGCAGTTAGTTGTGCAACCCAGACAATATGGTTAAGAAGAATGCTTGAAATTTTGTGATAAGCAAGATAATCCCACAGTGATATTTTGTGATAACAAGTCAGCAATTGCATAGCAATTGCATTATGCAAAAATCCAATATTTCATGGACGATCCAAGCACATAGATATTCGGTTTCTTAAAATCCGATAACTAGTAGCTGAGAAAGAAGTAGCAATCGAATATTGTCCAACTAAAGAACAAATTGCAGATATTTTTACAAAGCCACTGAAAGCTGGGAGGCAATGTCAGTAATTAAATCAAGCTGCAGAAGTTGAAAACTTTGACCGGATAAAAAATGATTGATTGGACCAAAACTTACCTTGTGAGAAAGCTATGTAACTTTATTGGAAAGCATAATGACAGCTACACTGGTAAAGCTAATTGTAGGCATAGTACAAAATTGTAAACACCATTCAATTGGACCAAAACTTACCTTGTGAGAAAGCTATGTAACTTTATTGGAAAGCATAATGACAGCTACACTGGTAAAGCTAATTGTAGGCATAGTACAAAATTGTAAACACCATTCAATTAGTCCGTTGAAAGCATCTTTAATTGACATGCAACATAAATATAAAAAATTCTGTAATTGATCATGAACAAAATCTTTAGTGACATTCAATTAGATCGAAATTCTGTTCTTTCACATACAACATAAATATCAAAAATTTCGGATGGCGATTTTTAACTACACCGAATGAAATATAAACACTTATTCACTAAATAACTGAAAATAATAACACTTTAATTGTATCTATAATACTATTTATTTAAATTTCTAATAGACAATATTATATCATAAATAATTGTAAAGTGTATATTTATCATATCTGAATTATTTTTTAAAACAGTCTTATGACTATGAACCATTCAATTCTTAATTATTGATATAAAATAAATAAAATAAAAAAACACCCACCAAGTCAACGAAGTATCTTACTAATGTAAACAGGTCCTAATGTCAAGGATCACCATAACTAATCGTTCTTAGAAGTTTTGCAAATTCATTAATATATTTATCGAGAATAAAAGGTGGAGGCAATGTAACAAAAAATAAAACTACAGTACCGTGGTTTCAATATTTAGTACATCATTAGAAACTTTCCATTCAAGTGAAAAACCAGTCTAAAAACACTAAATGAAGTTTTACAGATAAACCACATTAAATTGAAACAAAGTTCAAAACTTCACCAAGCAATATAAGAACAAAAGCAACAAAATCTAAGAAGAGGCACCACTTCGAAGAGCTTGGGATTTCTTGCTTGTCGCCAACTTTGTCTCGGGCTACGGACCAACAAAAAACAATCACGAATTAGATAATCAACCTAATAAAGAAAAGGAAAACAAAAGAGCGAACAGATGAATCCAATACCTCCTTCCTAACAGGTTCTTCCTTTTCCGACAATATCAACTCTATGTGGCACGGGGATGACATATAAGCTGCCAAAAAGAGTCTCCATAAATAAAACCGTGCAAACATATCAACTAATTAAAACAAAATGTTAAACAATTGATCGTACGATTGATTCTTCCATGGGCTCGGTATGTTCGGCGTCTTTGCTTCTGCGCTTGATTGACTTGGATATGGGAAATGTAGAGTGCATCAACATCCAAACCTTTCACCTGAAAATAAATAATTTTCAATTAAATGATTTTAAAAAAAAAGGTAGCATAAAATGCTGATGACAAATCAAAATAGGATAAATCTACATACTTCAGCATTGCTCTCGGCATTTTTAAGCAAATCAAGGATAAATTTTGCTGATTTGACAGGCCACCTTCCTTGGCCATTAGAGTGTCTATTCTTTGCTTGGGCTGTCCTGCCAACACCACGGCAGAAACGCCTGAATGGAATGGCCTGTTTGTGGGCAAGAACATCCTCCAAATACCTTTTGGCCTTGACCAGGGGCAACTTCCTGATTGCGAAGGCAGTTTCCCTAGTGTTCTGTAAGTACAATTTTAAAGGCAAGGTTAAGAACAGGTAACAGGTTCACGAACAACAATGGTTACTAAAAGGAAAAGTCTCAAGTCTAGGAAAATAATATGATAAAAAAAGGCAATGACATAGCCATACGGTTTTTTTGTGTTTCTAAGATGCATGATTTAAATATAGCCACAATATCAGATGCTGATTGCAACATCCTCTACCTACAGGTGTACTGAAGCAACTACACTAAAATTGAGAACTACTATCTTATTTTAAAAAAAAAAATGAGAACTACTAATGAAAAATCATGTTCCATCATTTACTGAACCTTAAGTCACAAACAGATAACAGAGGTTCACCCAACAACAATGGTTTGCATATTCCTGAAGGTTACGAGAGGACTGCTTACTAAGGCAACAGACCCCTGCTTTTTTCATCAGGGTTTTACCTTAGTCCTTACTTCATATAACTAAATTCCCTCTATATATTCATTAAAAATAAGTTCACACAACACCAAAAATAAGTTTAACAACATCGTATCTCTCTCTATGGCACAGTTGATGTCCACTGGGCATTATCCTTAAAACATAGAGAAAAACATTTTTATCATGGAAACAATTTAGTAAAGGCATCTTCACATCTAGATAAATAAACATGACATCAATACAAACAATACTCAAATTCTTGGGGCAACACAAGCACTGTGTTCCATCATTTACTGAAGCTTCAGTCACAAAATGATAACAAAGGTTCACCCAATAACAATGTTATTATATCCCTGAAGGTTACGAAACGCCTGCTCACAGAGGCAACATGCCCCTGCTTTTTTCATCAGGTTGATTATTTATTAAAAATCCATTCATCAGGGTTGGTCATAGGGTTTCATCTTTTACGGAAAACTTCAGCGAGAAACTGTGAAGAGAAGTTAGCCCAATGCTTATAATAGTAAAATTTATAGTGAGAGGCCTGCTCACACAGGCAACATGCCAATGCCTTAATCTTAAGGCTGATTATTCAATAAAAAAGCTAACATCAGGTCATGCCACCAGGTACCATCATTGATGGAAACTTTAATCAAAAACAGGAAAGACAGGTTCACCCAATGATTTTTATAATAGAAAAGGTTGTAAAAAGCCTACTCACACAGGCAACAAACCTCTGCTTTTTCTATCAGCTTAATTTAATATTTATTTTGAAAAAAATAGTGTACCATCATTTACTGAACCTTCAGTCAAAAACAGAGAACAGAGGTTCACCCAATAACAATGATTATTATATTCCTGAAGGTTACGAGAGGCATGCTCACATAGGCAACACGCCCCTGCTTTTTTCATCAGGTTAATTCAACATATTAGTTATAACTGTTAACATCAAAAAATTAAGGTGACCCGCATCCAATTTCATCCGTTACAAAACAGTCCTCAAAAATTGTGTAGCCCAATAGAATCAATTTAACAAACAAATAGTGATTAAAAACAAAGGAACAAACACGATCCTAACACAAATCACAAGCATATTGTTTATTAAAAGTGTAAAATTTTCCATTATTTACTGAACCTTGAGTAACAAATAAGACAGAGGTTCACCCAACAACAATGAGGACGCTGTCCCTGAAGTTAACGAAGTACATGTTCACAAAGATCAAACAAGTCCCTGCTTTTTTCATCAGGATTTATTACCGTACTTCCAAATATTATCACATTGACTGCAAAATAGAAATTAATTCACGAATTCCACAAAAATAACAGACAATGGTAACCAAAGTAAGAGACTCCGTTACCTTGAAATGAACCCTAAGGTCGGCGCCTCTAGCCTTGCATGCTGCATGTGAAAAAACGATAAAAATACCCAAATTGAGACCCTAAACGCCAACATTTTAGAAGCGAACGAAATAAAAATCAATTCTACACTAATGGGACTTACACTTAGTGGGATTGTTTGGCTCCCTTGAGTACTTCACCTGTGAATAAAAACAATGAAAGGAGAGTACTATAAGTTATATTGTTAATGGAAATAGATCACAGATCTGATACCAAGCGAATTCGGCTAAACAGGTGAAGTGAGTAGAAGAAGGAAACAGTTCATACCATTGCGGCTTAATTCGGCACCTTCACAGTTCGAACACGAAATGGCTCACAGCAAGACCAAAACGAGGGATCACGGAGATTTTATAGTAGGGTTTAAAACCCTAGTCTTGTTACAACCAGAGGGTATACGGTGGGAGCGATGAGGTCCAACATGTATTTCGGCCCACGGTCCATTCCTTTCGAGCCATGCCGTAAAAATATCGTTTTGGGCTTATCATAATACAATAATAAGATAATAAAATATAAATAAAAATAATTATTAACAAAAGAAAAATAAATGATATAGTATAAATAAAATACTATTATCTTTTCAAATTTTTATTATTGGGTCAAATTATAGAGATAAAGTCAATATACATTTAAGATATTATAATAAGTTTGAAATTTAATAGATATATCATAATTTTGTCCTCAAAAAATATATTAATAAACTAAATATATATATATATATATATATAAAAGTAATAGTTAGTCTCTAATTTTAAGTAATTCAAAATTTGCAAAATACTTAAATATTATTTAACCATTTATTATAAAGACAAAAAATAATTTTTTTTAAATTATGTATTTTATGGATTTTTTACTTATTTCTTCTTATTTCTCTCAACATTTTAATGTTTATTTATCATAATTTTATTCTTAAAAAATATATCAAAAAAATAATATATATATATATATATATATATAACAATATACAAAGAAGATTCAACTTTTGTGTCTATATTTCAAAATACCAAATTTACCTCTAACATATAATTATTTATTACATTTTTAAAAATTGACCTTACTTTTACAAGTCTTTTTAAAAAAGTCATTTATTTGATTTTTTTCTTTTTTTCTATTTATCAACAGTTATTCTCTCATCTTTTCTTATATATTTCACATAATTTTATTTTATATATTAACTTAAAAACATTACATAATTTATTTAAGTAGCTAAGGAAAGTGAACACATGCATGTTTTTAAAAACATTACATAATTTTACGGCTACAAGTCTGCCATATTCGTGTTTTTTTATGTTATTTTAATTATTTTGATAATTCACTAAAAAATAATCAACATTTTTCAAATCTTTATTCAAAGTTTATATCATAAAGAAGTATTTATGAATTATAAAACAAAATGTTACATATACTTTATAAAAAAACTGATAATTTGTATGATTTGACAATAACTAAAACTAAACATGATGGAATAAAACATCATAAAGAAAATCTAACTCGACATCCCATCTACAATTTTCACATGAATTTTTAATATTATCATCATCATCTTTATTGTTTACTATTTTCCATGAACGACATTTCTTCATATTCCAACCATTGCATTGTCTCTTGGAACCTAAAGGACTTGGATTGCGTACCAGTGTTCCATAAGGTTTTCTCCATAGATTACCCAACAAATTTACTACCTTGTTTCTGCAACTTACAACACACTTAACATTCCTCAAAAATTGCATATACTCAACTCCTTCTTTTCTCAAATCATCATCGTATGAGCATAATAAAATCAAACCGTATACATATTTTGCTTCCAGGTGACCCTTTTTTGCAGCCATATTCAAATCTTTAATGCCTTTTTCAATACTTCCCTCGTATCTAATTATTTCTTCTAATCCCTTTCTATACAAAGCTTCAATATTTCCGCATTCCTTACAACTTTGCATGAAAGTATCAAACACCCTTACTTTTTCTTTACATGACCATGAATGCAAAGGAAACTTTTCTAAGGAAATTTGTTGCCACATGTAGTTGTCTTTTGATGCATGCAAAAAAACTCTACAACATACTTTAATGTTGTAATGATCAATGCAAGATTGAGAGCTTACCCTTGCCACCACATTGACCAGCAAATCCATGGGAAGTGATTTTATTGGAATGAAAGTAGATTTGTCATGTCCAATGCGTTGCCTCCTATTGTCTCTCTAAATGAATTCTTCCATTACAACCAAATGAGCAGACTCATTTTTTCTCATCACGTTGCCTCTTGTTGCAGTGTGTCTTCTTCACTGTAGTCATGTTTGCTTGATCTTGATATTAAGATTGAAATTTGAAGGCTCAAAATCAAAAGTTGTATGTTAGTGAATGATGAAATATGACTCATGGTGTGTTTTATATAGATAAGAAGTTTAGAAAACTTATATGAGATATTTTGTATATCAATAAAATATAATAAATAAATACTAAATATATTTTTTCTTTTTAACCAATCTTATCTTTTTACAAAATTTATTTCATTCTTGATATGATTATAATTATATTTTATCTTATCTAATATAATAATTATGAGTGTGATTGTTAAAAAATAAAAAATAAGCTTATTGTTTATTCTAAAACGGATAAAGATGTGAAAATATATATAAATTTCATGTAGTATAACTCTAGCCAAAACAATAGATCTTGCTATCTATTTAATCTTATTTACCAAATTAATATTCTTATAACATTTATCTTAATAGTTCTAAAAATAATAAATAGATAGTGTAATATATTTTAATTCATTTACTACATTCACCTTTATCAATATTATGTTATTGATTATGAATATAATAAATAATTTTTTGTGTGTATTTTTCTCTTTATCAAAATAATATTTTTTTATATTTATTTTATCGATTCTAAATATGATAAATAAATTTTTTATTTTATGTTATTTTGTTTTGCTGTCTATATTATCTTAGTTACCAATTTAATTTTATAAATATTATCTTGTTGATCCAGACAAATAATATATAAATATTTTAAAGTAGTTTTACATTATGTATCAATTTAATTTTTATTATTTAATTTACTCTATGATAAATAGATAATTTATCTTTTTTACCAATTTAAAAAATTTACCAAAGTTTCCTTTATTGAATTTGTATATTAATCGATTTTGGAATTTATTTTGTGTTATTTACCCATTAAATCTTTTTCCAGATAAATAATCTTTTTGATTTTTTATTTTATTAGCATTTAGTATTTTATTAATATATATATATATATATATATATATTATTGAATCTCAATAGAATAAATGGATATTTATCCTATTATTGAATTTCATCTTATTAATCATGAACATGATTAGTAGTTCTAACAATATATTTTATCTACTTTATCAATTCAATCTTATATCAATATTATCTTACAAATATTTGAAAATGACGTAAGACCCATTTATTTTCTGCCTAATCCTTAAGGGTTGTCCTAAAGTTAGCTGGGCCTTGGGCTGGCCCAAGAAGAGGAACCATACCCTAAGTCTGCCCTAGCCTAATCTTTTCTCTTCATTCGTAGAAAACGCAGTTGTCAAGTTCCTAACCTCTCCCCGGAAGCTCTGCTAGGGTTTGATCCTATCCCCCTTTCAAGCTAGCCAAACCTCGTTCTTCTGTCACGTAAGTGGTTCTTGAACCGTACTCTTCGCGTTTTAAGTTGGTTCTCATGGTTCTGCTGGGCTCACTGTAGCAACCTTGCTATTTTTGTGTCTTTATCCACAGCTCTTGAGCCCGTGTTCGAAGCTATTGGGTTCGTTGAGTCGGGAATCGAAGTTGTTTGCTAAACCCTTTCCAGGTAAGGGAAGCTTGAGCTTGTAGTTTCCTATGATTTTTCGTATGCTTCTGGGTCTGAATCATATGCGTGATGTATGCTCATGGTTGATTGTGTGATAGTGGTGAATACATGATTTCTGTTGATGTTGCGTGCGGTGTTGTCGCGTGCGTGCGTGGTGGGCATTGTCTTTCTCGCCCAGGCGAGACTAACAGAGGCTCGCCCAAGCTTTTGTGTACAAACTATCACCCAGGCTTTTGTGTACAAACTGTCGCCCAGGCGACTGGTTTTCATTTTGAGCGAGGCATGATCTCGCTTGGGCGAGAATGGACTCGCCTGAGCGAGAATCCGCAGTGACCGTTGTTCAAGGGCTCGAGTTTTCGCCTAGGCAAGGAGGAACTCGCTTGAGCGAGAGGGTCTCTCGCCTGAGCGAGGCCTTCTGGCCTGAGCGAGACTGGGGCAGGTTTTTGTGTTCAACGCAAATGACCCATCGGTATGATTGCTTGTTGTATGAACTGAGAAGCATGAGATGTCTGAATTTTGTTTATGCATGATGTTTGTATTAAGGAAACTTTTCAGATTGGTTGGTGAAACATGTACAAAGGGTGAGTGAGACATAATTCCATGGCTCTTGTAGGGAGAGCTTATGGTGGTGCCCCTTAATGGACGTAATTCCAAGGGCCCTCCTAGGGGGAGTTCACGGTGGTGTCTCATTCATTGGACTTAATTCCACGAACCTCGAGGTGAGGGTTCATGGTGGTGCCTACACAATAGGACGTAATTCCACGAGGATAATGTGGTGGTGCCTCACGGCCAGGACGTAATCCCACGGAGGCCACGTGGTGGTGCCTCTTGTCAAGGTGTAATTCCGCGAAGGCCTCGTGGTGACGCCTCACTACTAGGGCATAATTCCATTGTTTGTGGTGGCGCCTCATTATACGTATCCGAATTTTTCTAGTATTTGGAGTGGTAATGGTTTGGTATCTCCTATGTGATTTTCCATTAATTATGCTTGACTATGTGATGGACCTTGTGTGTTATAATAAAATCATCTGATGCTCTAGCTTACCCTTTCATGTGTTTGTATGATTATGTGTGGTTTCCTCCATTGCGATGATCATCAACTTTATTGATGTGAGCAGATGGGAGAACCCCTGGCAGTGGTAATGATGGTGGGAATGCTACAGCTTGATGGATTGGACGTAGAGATGTCAAAATGGGTTTCAACCCGTGAGCCAACCCGGCTCACCACGGGTTCGAGCCGGGTTGGGTTGAGAAAAATTCAACTTTTTCAAAAGTGGATTGAACTCAACCCGGCTCACTTAACCCACGGGTTAAACGGGTTCGAGTCAGGTTGAAGGTGGGTTGGCCCACTTAACCCACCAACATTTTTTTACAATTTTTTTTTAATTTTTTTAATTTTTTTTTAATTTTTTTAATTTTTTTAGTAATTATTTACTACTCCTATTATATTTGTTCACAATTTCATATTTTTTAAATGCTAGTTTGTTGCTTCATTATATTTGAATAGTTTGAATGTTTAATTAATTTGATTGTCAAGTTATATATATGTTGATACTTTAATCTTTAACTATAATCTTTATAGTAAATTACTCAAGTAACCGTCTTATAAACAATTTTTT
>Ga0209589_1006622_pt1 | contig 19063 bp, 10 predicted proteins | sample CowpeawhiteBW_FD_187525 | JGI IMG/M metagenome (GOLD analysis project Ga0209589, IMG submission 187525) | Root nodule microbial communities of legume samples collected from California USA - Cow pea white BW (SPAdes) (version 2) | ecosystem: Host-associated > Plants > Roots > Nodule | place: USA...
TATATATATATATATATATATATCACTTATGGATTTTTTATCCTTTAAATAAAGTAAAATTATATTTATGATGGTTAAGTCAATATTTATTTAACATCACAATTAATTATACATTGTTGTAAAATTCAAAATATATTAATTATCTTTAACTAGTGTCATCCTTATGACACTAGTTACCCTATAAACATTTTGGAATTAATAAGGTCTTTATTAAAAAGCAAAAATATTTCTAATGTTTCATTTCAAAGTTTAGGTAATTAAATTTTTTATATTGATAACTTTATGTCTTTATAATTAATAATTTTAGATAATAAAATATTATCTGTTCCTTTAACATAGAGAATTTTGTGAAGTTAACGGAATATTGAAAAAGATGATCGAAATATCAGAAAAAGAAAATTAAATGAAGTTTCAAATTTATATTTTAATTATTTTTTTATTATAAAATTTTTATATTTAACACTATTTTTATTAATTTAAACTTTTTCATATTTAATTATATTTTAAATTTTAATAACATTAAAATATAATTATTTTATTATTTTATTATTTAATTAATTTTTAATTTTTAATTGACATGCATTAAATAAAATATTAAATATATCTGTACAATATTTATAGATTTTTTATCCTCTACATAAAATAAAACTACGTTAATAATTATTAAGTTATAATTTGTTTAATATCACATTAAACTTTTGTAAAATTTAATATGTATTAATTATTTTTAACCACAACAATAGCAACTTTAGTTTAAATTAATTTTAATAAGTAATTTAAGAAATATATAAACTATCTCCAACATGTTAATGACAATTTGAATATGTTAATCCCATGATTGAAAGAATATAAGGTAGGGATATTTTGACTTGAAATATTTAAATGAGTTTATTTAATGTTTTTATTTGTAGATGTATTTTTGATTGAAAAAAATATTTTCTATTGAAGAGAAATGATTTAACATGCTGTAAACAAAGAGAATGAGAATGGAAAAGTTTGAAACGCAGCGAGTGAAATGAACTCACTCACGAGTAGTGTGACTCTTGGACTGGAGTGAAATTTGGGCGCCAAAAGCTATTTTAGGTTTCAATTTTTTCTTCTCTTTCTCTCAATCTATTAGTGTTTTCATTTTTTATAAAATTCCATTTTCTCGCCTCTCATTAATATTCACTCTCATCACTCATTCACCACACAGAAGCAGAAAAGAAGATTCGAGAAATGTCTGGGAAGGCGAAGAGGAGAGACGAAGACGGTGCTTCCGACGCCGACTCTGAAGGCCACGCGCCGCCCAAAAAGACCTTCAAGAAGGATTCCGACGAGGAATCCGACTCTATTGTCGTCTGCGAGGTTCACTTCTCTACTATGCTAGGGTTTATCTTTCTTCCTTTTTTCTTTTTTAAAAATTTTATTTTACCGTTTATTTACTATGTTATTTTGGTGAAATGTAGATTTCTAAGAACAGGAGGGTTTCTGTGAGGAACTGGCAAGGCAAGGTTGTGGTTGACATTCGCGAGTTTTACTCCAAGGATGGCAAACAATTGCCTGGCAAGAAAGGTTAGATTATTTTTGACGGTTTTGTTTGATTTTTTTTTTTTCAAAATTATTTGGTTCTTTGATTTTTTTTTATGTACTTTTCTTACATTGGTCTGAGTTTATTTTTAGTTCAGTGGGTGCGTTGTTTGAGGAATAGGAAGGGTTTTGATTTAATTTTGCAATGGTATAAAATGTATTTTACTGGATGGATTGAAATAATGCTATCTCATACCCTATGACTCTTGTGGTGTGGCTCATTCTTTTTTCAAGAAGGTAGTTAAAATGATGAATGTGATGATGATATGTTCTGGCTGATGATCTATGCAGTTCTTACTTGTAGATTGGTAATGTATTATTGATAAGATTGATGATAAGCACGTTCCGTAGGATATCAGGCCACCTCTTTGAGATATACTTTTCTGATGTGGGTTTTGTTGGACATTGATTCATGGTTGTGTAATTTGTTGTTGTTAGTTACTGGTTACTCATAGCCCAGTTTTTTTGTCATTTTGTGAGTAAAGGAAACTCTAGCTCATTGTAATGTATGTATGATTTTGGCAAACAGTTAGGCTTAGGATAATATGAAAATTTGATTAATTTTTATGATTTTGAACTTTGTTACTGTTGATATAAATAAATTTATTAAATGTGTGAACATTCAATTTGATTTTGTTTAAGAATATGGATGTTTTTTCTATGAATGAATTGGAAGTAATACTTTACCATATCATTTGTTGGCTTATGGGAAATATTGTTAAGGTGTAGATATGGACTGCATTTTTACATAATTATCATGGGAAATAAGGACAGGGATTTCTCTTCTCTTCCTGCCTACATGTTTTCTTTTATGTTTCTGCTGTATTCCCGTGTTTTCTTGCTACATTCACACATGTATTTATGTTGTTTATTATAATCGCCGTGTATTTTGAGTAGGACGGAGAGAGAGAGAGTATTTTTGAGTATTTACTTGTATATTAAAGCAGAATAATGGCTACTCAGCTATTTTCTATCTTGTCATAGCATTTTGTCGTTGGCTGCTATATACTGATATCCTAGATCAGTAGCTATGCATTTATATTTAAAATTTGCTTTTGCTGCTAACCAATGTTCTATTTTTTCGAACAATAGTTTTTTGGCTTTTGACCTGATTAACTTTTCAAAGGTCCTGATTTATGCCATCCATTTGTTTCCAAGGTCATGCTTGTGCAGTGCAATTGAGGCATCCTTAGATGGCCTGTGAAGTTCTTCCAGGAAATAGATTTTGTTGTCTGCTGTTTGTCTTCATTGAAAATTTGATTCTTGATAGATCTCATTGATATATGATATTTGATATGTATCCATTTATTTTAAACCCAGGGTTACCCTAACATCTTAAATTTGTTTTCAGGTATCTCGTTGACCATGGATCAGGTATATCTTGAAATAATTTGGATGTTGCATGCTTACAAGTTCTTTTTCTATGCATATCATCAATACACACTTTATTTTTTTCCTAAAATTTTTGAAGAAATGATTTTCGAGCTAGCAACTAATGATTCATTTTCTCTCTCGTATGCAGTGGAATGTGCTTCGCACTCATGTTGAAGAAATTGACAAAGCAGTCAGTGAAAATTCTTAGGAAATGGGCACCGTGTGTAATTACTAATCTACAAAATGACATGTTTATACAGTATTTTGGATTATTAGAACAACACTGAAGGGTTATGTGATGTCTAATCACACCTTTTCTAAGCTGCTACTGCTATTGTAGGTTTTGGATGTCTAGCTTTGCTTAATGGTGCCTGTAAAGTGAGCAGTTATATGCTAGTTTTTATCTATATGCTCTGCTTCCAGTCTACTGGTGGAACAAACCTTGGAAGTGTTCTCTTAAAATGGGAAGAAAAAACACGCATTGAAAAATATTTTGCAAATATAACAAACTATTTTCTATTTTTCCGAATATAGTCATATAACGTCTTTTAGTAGGCATTTTTTAATATTTCAGGAGCATCTCGTCTTAAATTAAAGATTATTTTCTTCTTTTGTATTTAATCACATCGGTTTAGAGAATTTTATCGTTCTTCTCCGACTCTTCTATTTGCCTACTTCATCTTTTTGCTGTTTAAAAGAATAAAAATGAGGTTTGTAGGGTGAGTGTATGCATAGATAACTTTTGATGTAATTCAGAGTAGGAACTCGATAAATGAATGCAATTCTTTTCATATTTCAGAAAAATATAGTTGAGTAGTTTAATCTATTAGTTTAACTTCTAAAGTAATTTCTTCCAAGCTTTTGGAGAATTTTGGTGACATGAAAATTTAAAGTATTCCCATAATTAGATCTATTATTTAAAAGACTTTTATAATGTTAATGGGAGTTGTCAAAGGGTTCAGCAACATTTTTAAATTTAATATTGCATTTTCATTAGTTAGTGCTGGTCTAAATCAACGTTATACGAGAAGGAATTTGTATGAAGTCTCTGGCTGGCTACAGTTCTGTCATGCATTGAACTTCGTAAGATGAATTCCCACCCATATGATTTACACGGCAAAATTGATAAAATAAAGTAAATGAAATTGGAGCAATTTTGCATCAAGTCACTACTGAGAACGCAACACTTTTAGAGCTTGAAGCTCTTAATCAATGAAAGTTAATCAAAGCACAAAATACATGACAAAATCATTTCTAAAAATCTAGAATGTCGAGCTACAACAATCATCTGGACGTGCACATATCCTCTGCAAGCATCACTTCATTATTTCTGAAGTTGAAAATGCTTCACCCAATGCATTTTAATTTTTGGGGAATTATGGTGAAAAGTGGCATATACAGAATTTGAAGAGTTAGGAATAGATGTCCAATGGAAACATCTAGATTTTACCTGAAGATGAGTGTATAAGAAAGTTGGGGTAGTGGATAACTTGATACATGTTTTCATTTAGCATCATTATACAGCAGGTATGGTTATAGATCCCATGTGAAGTACTCTTGGCAGGATCTGCAACAATGCAAAGCTTGTAAGATTTGAGGCAGCAAGCAGTAGTATTGAATATAACCAGATAAGATGAATTCATCCATACCTCACCCAATCGTGCATTGATTTTCAAGGGCACAAAATCATCAGCACGCGTCACACCCACGTTCACAATTGCAGTAGCAGCACCAGCCTCGTGAGCTGCTCTGTGAAAGTCAATTTCACAATAAAATGAAAAATATTTCACTGCTTGAAAATGGGGATCAAAAGCTTCTTTCCAATTAGAGTTTTGAAGCTAATTACAACAAATAGTTTTCTAATTTCAAATGATATTCTTATATGTATCTCATTCTCAATAATATAATTGCATAAATTGCAACAACTGGATTTTTAATTTCAAATATTATCATTATTATTAGTAGTAATAGTAACATTAGTATGTTGTGTATACAAATATTATAATTTAGATAATATGGACACCATAACTAGAAGACCCTGAGACATTGTAAACTTCAATCTACCTGACAAGTCGAAAAGCAGACATGGTCATCAGAGACGACCCAAGAACAAGAAAAGCATCACATCTTCTGGACGCTTCCATTGCCATATCAGCTCGGTCCTTGGGAACATTATCACCAAAGAAGACAACCTTCATAGTTATCCAAAACGAGAAAATTAAAGACACCAGTTAATAAGACCAATCAAAACGACCACACATTTTCAGATACATGATTGACTAAGTATGATTTTTCTCTGTCCATAGAATAATTATATTTTGTTCAAAATGCACTTGTATTCTGTTCCTTCAGCTGAATCATGAAATATCTTGAATAACATCCGTGAACTTATTCAAGAGGAGATAGAATGCACCAAATCATAACACACGAAAGAGATACATTAGAGAACACACCAAGATTTATCACAAATAGAACTACAAAAAATAATACTCAACTTCAATGGTCATCAACATGGAATTTTGTCTCAGGGATGACAAATAAGCTGCATGCTCCAACACTCGTGAGTAAAATTCATAATGAAATGGATATTAATTAGGTATCTTTAATGGATGCCTATGGGTAATAATGAGTCACTTGTTGATGGGCTGATACAAATATCATTATATCCAACTTGCATATACCCCACTATCCTTTACCACTATTCAGCTTCTCTGCATTTCAAGTCGTGCAATGCTTTATGGTAGTATTTTTCTTCTCTGAGAAGTAGAGAGGGTGTGCTCATAGGCTCCCGGTATCAGATTCATAATTATAAAGTAATGATTAAGATTTCTTATACTCATCTTGCCACTTGTTACCAACTAGATAATAGAGAACAATACTAACAGGCTAAAGTATTCAGAAAAGTATCAAGCACAACCAAATATTTCAACTGAAAGAAACCGGATGGCTTACATCAGGTTTGAGAACTCCATTGCACTTATGACATGTTGGGATTATAAAATCCTCCTCCCAAAATCTTTCATCAATCTCAATATCACCATCGGGTCTTTGTTTCATGCCAAAGCTCTTATCTGATCCAGGGTTTCCATGGTCCAAGTTATCAATTGCTTCCGCCCACTGGTTTATCAGAAAAGGAAAACTCAGAACAGAAGAATGCAGTCTTATTATTTTGAGAAATGAAAACTCCAACTACTGCATAAAAGCATTGATAAAATGAAGCAATATATTGTTGCCTTCAAATGCACAGTAATGACGCAAGCTATGTTCTACTTTCAGAGTTTCAGTTTCAGTACAAGGAACACATCGGGCACGTAATAGAAATTGTGGAAATGATCTCAACATGCAAAACATAATTCGTAAGAAGACTCAACTAACCATCCTAATATATACTCAGCGTTGTAATTCTACCGTACACAGTTTAGTAATCCCTGCAAGATTCAAGATGAACCCCTCAATGAATTGTCTTTTTATCTCCTTTATTTATGTGCAGTGTGAAGGAATTTAAGAAAACAATAAGTATTTGAGGAAGTTTTACGAGTTAAGAAAGTCTCTAGCAGTGCCTGCAACAAAGGGTATAAGTCTTAGTTAAAACATGCGCTTGAATAGCTAGTATTATTACACGTGCCATTTGGAATATTTCAGAGTTTTTCCCATACTTATCTTTACCTTTAGCAATGAAGCAAGGACTCTAACAAACATTCAACACGACACAGGACTCAGACACAAATATTCCTGAAACAAATAATGTCTAAAGTATAAGACACGAGGACATACAAAGAGAGACGCAAAAAAAATGAAGTTCGAGCAACATAACAAAATATCTAATTTGACGGTATATTCACCTTTTTAAATCAACCTTCATAAGAAATGAAAAAAACATTACTTTTGTTAATATTTCATATTATATTTTAAGCTAACTTTTTAAGCGATAAAAAGTGAATTTATGAGTTCAAACCAACCAAAAACAATTTTTTACTGTATACCTAATTAAATCAGAAGTGTACATGTGGTGGGGGAAGAGTAAAAACGTGTGCGACACAGTGACACTTCAACCCAGAGATGTATCTGTGCTTCATAGCTTTTTGGTTCACATTACTTCTCGACAATCAGATCCCATCCTAAATCTAAAAGTATGAACCATTTAATGGTATCACTATTCTCCCAATGTCATACACCCTATGATTGAGCAGCAGCTGCACCATTCTTCTCCTTCTATGACTTCTCTCTTCCTCAGATTTAAGAGAATAAAAAAGAGGAGAATTATTTCACCCAAGAAAAACCAACCCAAAGAAATCAAGACCTTTAGTCAAATAGAGCTTACACAGATACTATAATTATCAAACAACAGAGCCATTATGACTCATATCTAAATGTTACATCTCTCAACATGATAATATACTTTATCCCTAGAACAAAAGATTATAAGTATCATGACTTAATCATAAACTCATTTCAATTGCAATTTTCTCATTATAGAAACCACTTCTTAAGCTCTTATTCATCGATCATACAATTTTTCTATTAGCTGCAAATCCTAACCTTTGGATTAAGGGCTTTCAACTCGTCTTGAAATAAGCTCCGGCAAAAGGAATATCCACAATCTATACAAATTACAGTGTATACAGTCCCATGTATTTCTAATGGGTTGCTACCAGCACGATGATGCAGCCTGCAAATGAGGTCCAGTGAAATTCCAGGATAGCCATGCTTTTAACATCTCATGTTTTCCAAATAAGCAAATTTATAATTGTAAAAGGTACCTATCAACATTTTGGGTAATCATAAAATCTATTCGGCCAGCTTTATCTAGTGTTGCCAAAGCAGTATGGGCAGCAGATGGTTGCGCCTCTGTAAATCGTCTCCACCCAGCATAGCTCCTTGCCCAATATCTCCTCCGAGCTCGACTTGAACGGAGAAACTCCTTTTAAATAATGTCAAAAGAAACGAGAACTTAAGACATAGATTAAGATGAAGGGACTTCATGAGTCATGACTATTTTGGCATGCAAATTTAGCTGAGTATTCTTCATCAAAGTCATTGCCATAAGCATTCAAATTTAAATATGCACACATGAACTTGAAGTCCTTTTTACCCATCTGTAGATGGTTAGTATTCAGTTTTCCCTACTCTTTTGGTTAATAACTTCTTTTTTTTTTTTCTCAAAGAACACAACCAAAGATAATGGCATACTGCAGGTATTGTGTTCTTTCTTTTCCCCTATGAACAGTAACATCTAATGTATTTGAAAAATGATATGAAATCCCAAGCCATTAAAGCAACATCTGGAATGTGATATCTCAAAGAATTCTTCTATAGTTAACCCTTTTTCCTTCTTCCATTGGCCATGTTTTTCTAAATTATTTAGGCCATATCAGGGTATAATCTAATTTAACACGCCTTTAAATTACCTGATGGGTTATTGGTTTGAAACCAGAACTATAAGCTCCATTGGGGCTGCAATAAATAATAAACTGCTCTCAGTTAAGTGAAGAACATATAAAGGAAAATAAAGTCAGCAACATGAACAATAAACCTTAGTAATTCATTCCATATTCTCAAGAAACTCAAAAAGGATGACACCTATATAATCTTTACACTCAACAAGTACGGGATATCTCTTTGATTCCACTGATGATTGAACATGGAAACTGATCAGAATTAGCACTAGTGACAGTCAGTGCATTGATGACGACCCCTCCAATTGATGAGTCATTGATGCATTTGGTTTCAACTATTTACACAGTTAGTAACTTTTTTTGTTTTTTTTTTCTTAGCCCTCTTTGCTACACATACACAATTACATATTGATGCAGCAATGTTGTTAGAATTTTTTTTTTTCAACTAAACAATTCTTCTAAAAGCATAGGAAAGAATAAGATCAGATTCGTATAGACTGAGATCAGATTCATGCGATCTCAGACTTTTTTTTTATTTTTTATTTTATGTTCCCCTGATCTACTAGTTTGAACTCAGCCTATTAAATGAAAAAGTTGAAACCCAAAGAGACCTACAGATCCCTTTTTTCTTAAGATTGACCAAAAACTTCAGGTCATCTACAAGGAAACAAAAATTTGAAAAATATTTTAAAGTACGTAGGCAATACATACATATAATCACATCTTGCTTATATAATAAAGGGAAAGTAAGAACCCAATATTCTAAAGGAAGTGGTAGGATCAATAGAAATGTGATGAAGTATAGTAAAAGTTATGAATCAAAGTACAGTATCTATAACATGGCCAAAGAAGAAAGTAGCTAACTGAGTAAAACATTTAATCCTTTTATGTTGCCATCGTTGAATGCTTAATGCTACATCTACAAAACTTACACGGTTCAAATAATAAAAACAGAGGAAATAGTTTTCAATATCATAAACAAATTCTCGCAAGTAGCAATTATGAGCAAATGTTTTACTTTCGCCCAATAAAAACTTTAGGTAACTTCATGAAGTTAGAATGTAGTACATAGAAGAGCCAGAACCTTCTGTAGTCGGGGATGCCACACTCTGTACTGATTCCAGCTCCAGTCAATACCGTGAGCTTGGTACTGTAAGTTGAATTTTAAGTTCAGTTAGGGAACTATTAAAATTTACAAAATGAAAACTATCAAAGTACTGTTATTATTACATATAGACTGTATGGAGGGATCTAATGTTCTAACCCGTAAAAAGACAGATTAAGAAAATTAACCTCTGGTCCAAAAATTCATACAAAAGATGAACATCTTTGATACTGGGAGGATCTGCTTCTGGAACTGTCTTCTTATCCCTTGAGATATTAGACAAGGCCTTTTCTTCATTTCTTGGGAAGGTCCTAGGGACAGAGATTCGGCACGTTGTATGTACAAGTCTCACACTACCTTTAAATGATACAAGTCTTTCTCCTCTTCTTGCTAAGTGCCAATTTCCACCCATTGGTTTAACAATATCTATTAAGATGAAATAATTTGCAGAAACACAATGCCATATTAGCGAGTCAAATAAGCCACTACTGTGAGGAATAACTCAAATTAAGAGTTTGTGTGTGAGTGCAACAGAAAAAGCTTGAATGCAAGGGAAGCATACTTGCCTGTTATAAGACTCCCCAACACTTTCCTCACAACCCCAAAAGACTGTTCATTTAGATAAAAAACAAAAAAAACATTGTTAGTTACATCAATAACTATGTTTCGGAATCTATAGTCAAATGAGTAACAATTTGAAGGACAGGGAATGCTAGTATCATTAACCATGTTTCTAGAAAACCCTCCTTGCAATAGTGATCCAAATTACCGGGAAAATGGTTCTCTATTTCAATTTTGTCCAGTTTCTGATTCTTCGTTTACTCATAATTTCCAATTTATTTGCAGTAATAGACTCTGGTAGAGAGATAAAGGGAACTTACAGTGAGAGAGAAAGACAAAGACATTTTGTTTGTGTGGTGGAGAGAACAACCAAACAACCTTGCGCATCGCTCTTTGGCCTTTCACTCTGGATTTCGGTTCATTATGTTCAACCACTTCCACGTCGCATACTTCTCCGCCGACTATAACACAGTTTGTTTTCTTTTCCAAAAACACATCATATATCAATAAATCTATGATCTTTTGTTAGAAAAATGAACTTAATTAATATCACGGTCGAAATTTCTAACCTCTCAATCAATTAAATGTGTTTATGTAACACCGACGACCTTTATAATCTTTACCATAAAATGTAAACAAAATTTGTCATAAATTATGGAATCATCCATTTGATTAATGATATGTTTTTATTGAAAATCTAATTAATAATATTCAGAGAAGTTTGTTTTCATTTTTTGTATTCACAAAACCTTGATTCCAAATATAATTCTATTAAGAAACAAAAACCATAAAGATAAGAATAAGTAATGTAGTTTAGTTTAAAAAACAATATTTGTAGAATAACAATATATTTTATATATATATATATATATATATATATATATATATATATATATATATATATTATTAAAATTTTAGCATGAAGATTGTGAAGATGATAATAGTGAATAATTTAAAAAATGAGTATGAAATTAACTAATCAGCCATATATTAATATACTGTGAATATATACAGAATTATTTTCTTGTAAATGTGGAGGTCAAGTATGTCATCTCAAATTTGTATAAAATTAATTAAGTTACTTTCTATAATAAAATGAAATGTTAGTTAAATAAATTTGCATAATAACAATATTAGAGTAATAACATGTATTAGTAAAAAAAATTGGATAATAAAATATTAGAGTCTTTCTACAAAGTAAATTTAAATAAATTACATTACAAAATATTAGTTTTAAAATTTCATATATATAAACAGAAAAAAAATAAAAATGTACGAAATGAAATTCTAAATAATTATTGAATGATTAATATTTCTCTCATTTATACCTTTATTTTGATCACTAATATCCAAATAAGTTCATTGATAATGATTAACAGGTGGTAAGTATTGGATACCATAACACACATGTCTCATTGTTTGTAATTATATTTTAGGTTAAAATAGTTTTTTTTTTCCAATTTTCGTTAAGTTCTATCAAATAAGTCCTAATTTTAGTTTTGTGTTCAAATATGTTCTAATTTTTGTTAATTTTGTTCAATTGGGTCCTTTTTTGCTAACACCGTTTAAATCATTAACGATCATGAACAATGACTACCACGTGTCGCTTCGTGGTTTTTTTGATTTTTTTTATTTTTAATTTTAATTTTTTTTAAATGTCCACGTGTCAATCCAGTAGCATGTCACATGTCATATACTTTTTACTTTCATTTGTTCAATTGTTATTCATCAAAGGTTGTATGTACTCATATTTTAACCCAACTTTGTTTTTGTATCTATAGTTTTCATTCATCAAAGTATTTTCCTATGCTTCTTATTTAGTAAAAATCATCTTCAAGGTTAGGTGTTCTTTAACCCAACTTCAGATTAGTGTGTTTTTTAGTAAAGAAGAATTTTATGATGTTGTCTTACTTTTATTTCGTAATTGATTCTTTAGTAAAGTTTTTTTTTTTGGAAAGTATTTTTTTGTATGTGCTTATGCTCTCCTTCTTATGTTAAAGTTTAAACTTTTGTTCATTTTCTTCTTCTTCTTTGATTTATTCTTCTAAAAATTTTAGAAGCTATTGAAGAGAAGACAAAATAGCTCTTGAAGATCAACATGATGTTTTCAAGCAAAAGGATAAATATTAGTTTTAAAAGGGTTGATTTTCAAAAGGTACAATTTTTATCATTTCATTATTTTGTTTAAAGGTTAAGTTTTTCTTCTTCTTGAAGGTTAGGTATTATGCAATCCAATGTTTTTTTATCTTCGTTCTGGAATTAGGTTTTCTGGTACGTAAATATGCTCTCTTTCTCATTTTCTTCTCAGTTGGCGTTGGGATGTGATACACATAGTGCAAAATAGTTGTGGGTTGGAGAAAATGGGACATTTTTGTTTAATATATTATTTCTAAAATTTATTTTATGCTTTTGTATGTTTTTGTTTAGTTTAAATATGTTTTCATTCCTTTTTTGTATATTAATGTTGAAGTAATGTTATTCTTTTCCTGAGTTTAGCATACTTTTGCTGAAGTTTATAGCTTCAATGAAAGTACTTTTTAGGTTAAAATACTTCAATGGTCCTCGTTTTGGTTCAAAAATCTTAAATTGGTCCTCGAATTTTAATTCATTTTTGTAAATGTGTTTTAAATCAACCTTTTCCGTTATCAGTTGACAAACGACGTTTATTCCTGATGACGTGACTGTTTTGTGTATTCTGATGTGTCATTCAGTTGTTTTGGCACATGTGTTCTTGGTTTCTCTTTTAAAAAGAGTTTATGTTCATAACATTTGAAGCTTAGGGTTTGAAAAGGGTGAGGTGAAGTTGTCTCGTAGGTTCGATTTAACAGCTGTTTGCTATTGTGGTGAAAAGGATGAAGTCATACTCACCTTCACGGTGTGGCACTCAAGAACAACTACGATCAACGACACTAAAGTTCAAAAATCGACCTCTGAAATGTTCGATCTCACCTTCGACGACACTGAATCACCTTCGACGACGTTGAATCTCACCTTCGTCGATGTTCACGGCATTGACGTAGTGGGAGTCGCCCTCGCAGTCGCGCTCCTTCAGCACCTAATTTCAATCCCTAATTCAGTAATTTAGGGTTTCAAGGACGGTGCTTATTTTAATTATCAGGGTCCACATACCAATTTTTCAGTCCTCAAAATAATGAATAAAGCCACGTCAAATAATTAAAATGAAGTTAACGTTAATAATTTTGACACTGTTAACGATTGGGTTGATTTAAAATACATTTACAAAAATAAGGACGAAATTAAGATCAATTAAAATTCAAGGACCAATTTGAGATTTTTGAACCAAAACGAGGACCATCGGAGTATTTTAACCTATTTTTTATTCAGATGCAAAAGGCATATCCAGAAGTCGAAGGAATGAATCCTATAATAAAAACAAACATTTGGAAAATGAAAAGACTTGAAAAGACAAATTATTATTACAATAACAAAAAGCAAACGTCAAGTTGAAAAATGAAAAGACAAGTTATCATTACAACAACAAAAGAAAATGTCAAAAATGAAAAATGAAAAGACAATTTATTATTACAATAATAAAGGCAAACGTCAAAATTGAAAATTGAAAAGACTTAGAAAGACAAGTTATCATCTATATTCATTGATAATGGTAAATATTTAATTCTATATCATTTTGTATCTTTATATGAATACTAACCCACTCATTTCATACAACACCTTTAACACAATATCTGATAATGAAAACCAATAGTCAATACTTAAAAAAATAATTTAATTAAATTATTACAATAACAAATTGTTTGAAAAATAAAAAGACTTGAAAATACAAGTTATTATTAGAATAATAAATGCAAAAGACTTGAAAATACAAATTATTATTAGAATAATAAATGCAAATGTCAAGTTGAAAAATGAAAAGACAAGTTATCATTACAATAACAAAAGTAAACGTCAAAATTGTAAAATGAAAATACTAGGAAAAACAAGTTATTATTACAATAACAAAAGCAAATGTCAAATTGAAAAATGAAAAGACAAGTTATCATTAGAATAACAAAAGTAAACATCAAAATTAAAAAATAAAAAAATTGAAAAGACAAGTTATTATTACAATAACAAAAGCAAACGTCAAACTTGAAAATTAAAAAGACTTGAAAATACAAGTTATCATCTATATTCATTAATAAATGGTAAACATTTAATTCTATATCATTTTATATCTTTATATGAATACTAACCCACTCATTAGGTATACATGATCATATCAAAAAATATTTCATAAACATTATTTTAATTATTTATATTTTCCATATTCTTACAATAAGAAAAAAAATGTCAAAAAGAAAAAATTAAAAGACTTACAAAACTAACTATGCATTATTCATTTATAAGAATACTAACTTACTCATTATATATAAAGATGACATCACATAATACTTAATAAATATTAGTTTAATATATTTATCTTTTCATATATTTTAATAAATATGTGGAATTTATTATGTAAATTATTATGTTAAAATATTAAAATTCAAACTATTTCAAAATATTATATAATATTTCACTTAAATATTATAAACTTACATTTATTAGCCTTTTTCATAAAGTTAAATAGTTAATGTTAATTTTAATTAGTATGGGATTTATATCGATACTTTTTAAATCTATTTGCTATTTCTATTTTATGATTTTAAATATTGACTAATTTTAAAATATTGACTTTTTACCTCCACTAATAGGAAAAAGATCGATCAAGTTGGCTCTTTTAATTGTATTTTTTGCGACACCTATAACACTACAAAAAAAAAAATTTATTTAGTGGGGGTTTATTTGTGGAGGTTATAAAAACCCTCCACAAATTAATATTATTTAAGATGGTTTCCTTGGGTTGTCTAAATGCTAAAATTAGTGGGATTTTTTTAATTCTTTGGAAGAGGTCTATAACCTCCACAAATTATTTTATACTTTTCATTTCCCCTTTATCGTTTTTCAACTTTTTCCTCCACAACTGAAGAGGAAAGAATGACATTAGATTTTTCTTACTTAACATCAACTGCATATATTATATTTTATTTGTCAGGTGAACCCAAAAGCTACCAACTAAATGATATTTGTTTAGGAAAGGTAATGATTTTTTATTATTCAAACTTATTTTCAATCTTGACTCATGTTTGATTTCTTAAAGTTATATTCAACCACATATTGATATGACTTCCTCTTCTCATTTTTAGGTTAGGAATGAGTAGATAACTGACTGAATTACAACTCTTGATCAACTCTTGTCCCCAAAGTAATAAGACCCTAACTTTATTGTCACACACCTTTGGTCTTTTATTAAATTTGATTATCAATATAAACTATCATATATATATATATATATATATATATATATATAACTAAGAACATGAAAGAACAACTTACTAAAACAACATATGCCTCACGTCCCTTTGATGTGATGACCAACTAGTTTTATAAATTAGACATTACTAGGATCTATAATAATTTGTCTGAAATCATGGAGGGTCTATGCACTGAAAATTGTATTTTATGATGTTGACAAAAGTTGGAAAGGAGAAAGAATTGGCCAAGGAAAAGGTTCAAAAGTATGATGTAAAAATTAGATTAGTTGTAATAGGACGCTTGTGGCCTTGTTTTTGGGGCTTTGTTTATGAACTTTTGTTGCGAGGTTAGAGGTAATTTGTTACTGGTAAGTAATAGAGAGAAACAAAAGGGAAAGAGTGAATGATCCAAAACATATTTGGTGGAACTAACATTAAAATAATGATGGAAGCAAACTACACCTAAAATGGGGCTCTGCTGATATATAGTGAAAAGATAGGGATTTCATAATTAAGATGCCACACTAGCTTTAGTTAGTTACTGTTAACTGGTGGTGATATCTAACCAGCTGTACATGACACAATTATCAATGATATGCAAATATATACGATATCTATTATAAATTTGACGGTTGTGATCAATCATTTATCTGTTTTTCCTTCTTGTTGCTATATTAGTATGATTATTTTTTTCTGATCATAGGTTGTACTATATAAAGCTGAATTCTATAAATGATGGTGGAAACCTTTTGGAGCAAATTAAAATTGCTTTTTAAATAGGTTGCCTAACATAGTTTCTGTATTGGAGGAGGACTCTGCAGACTCCACAGACTGTGAATTGACTCATCACCTAATCTCAACTATCATCCTAGTTCTATTCTCTATCTTTTTATTCATTTGCTTTATTATTTGTTTCATTTTTCATGTTTGTGTGGCCTATATTATTAAAACTAGCATTATTAAGAAATCATATGGTTTTTTCTATTTTCTAAATGATTTTGAGTTGCTAGTTAATGTTCTTTTGATGGATATGTTCATATTTCACTCCATTTCCAACAAACAGCAAAAAATCTACTTGTGTTGTTTTAATGAGCGAGGTTGATGCATGCATAAGTTTATGGTTTTGTTGGATTCAAATTATTCTCAATCATTACTCTAAAGTGTGATTCTCATGGGTTTCCATTCTCAATCATTTCTGCTTTCAATATTTTAGAAATTCAGCTACCTTGGATTGGATTGCATGCTCGACCCATGTCATGAGTTTTTCTGTCAATTATCTATATTCTTATTATAAAAGCCAAAAGTTGTGTACTACATCTAGGACATCTAAACTTCTCTTTTTAAAATACTTGATGAAACCTTCGTAAAGTCCTAAAAATCACATCTTTTTAAAAAGAGAAAAATGAATGATTTAAATTCACGCATTTTTGTTATTTTTATTATTTCCCTCCTTGGTATGATATATATATATATATATATATATATATATATATATATATATATATATATATATATATATATATATATATATATATATATTGATGAATGAAACTATGTTTATGTTGTTGTTGGTGTTTTTTAGGATGAAACTATGTTTAGTGTATTATGAACTTTGAGTAAGCATGGATTAAGTTGTAATTACATTTCAATTTCGTTTTGCGAATCAATAGTTTTAATTAAGCATGTATTATGAACTTTGAGTAAGTATGAAATTTTATGTTAATATGTTGATTTTGAGAATCAATAGTTTTAATGATAAGTTTGAGCATGAACATACATTGTCAAGTACAACAGGAGATTTTAATTACAAACAAATTATTGTTTTTAAGAGATTTGAATAACGCCGGAAAAATATAGCAATAAACCCACAAAATAAATAATACAAACGAGACAGGTTAAAACCTTTATAATACAACATCAAATTGACCCCACACAAAAAAGTGAAAAATAGGGATTTTAAATATTTGGAATCAAATAGGTGGATGGAAATAAAGAAGGTTTAAAACCTTCACAACATAATAGCCATGAATAGAAGAGGTTACAACTCTCTACTAAAAAACCTCTACAATATAAATCAGGTACTAGGGGTTGTCGAAAACCTTCACAAATAACTTGTGGCAAACCTATCTACGGAGGTTTGATTAACCCCTACAAATTAATTTGCGGAGGGTAAAAATCCCCGCTAAACGAAATTAAAACCTCCACAATTTAACTTTTTTTTTTTGTAGTGTAATGATAAACCTAGCAAGTGGTTAGAAACATGACATATGGAGTGGGTATACATTTTACTTAACAGATACACACAATATTTTGTAGGTTTTAATATGGCAATTTAATATATTCTAAGTTTAAATTGTACTCCAGTTTGGATGACAGACTCAATAGTGAATATTTTAGACAATTTAATGTTTGAATTTATTAATTTATGTTTAAATTGTTGTCATCCTTCTTGGCTGCAATTTTGGTAAATCAATAACTCAATAGTCAATAGTGTTAATTGTTAGGAATACAAGTGTGAGTCTAAGTCCCACATTGACCAGAAATGAGAAAGTAGAGCACTATATAAGAATAAAGACCCATAAACCCATCGCCTTAAGGTTTTGGGTTGAGAGTGGTGTCAGTGTCTTATGTGGTTAGGCTCAGATCTCATTGGTGTTGTTTTCCCCAGTGAAACCCCCTATGTAAAACCTAACAAGTGGTATCATAGTTGATGGTTAAAATCGGCTTAGACGAGTGCAGTATGGTCCTAGTATCGAAAGTCTTCCTGGCAAGGGTTCCAGGTAAGGGTTCCAGGTAAGCGTGTCCTGTTAAGAAGAACGACGGTACAGAAAAGGGCAGAAAAGGAGTACTCGTGGTTGGGCAGCTTTCGCTGGAAGGGGAATGTACCAATGTGGTTAAAGGGACTTACCCTTGAGGGGGAGATTGTTAGAAATCCAAGTGTGAGTCTAAGTCCCACATTGACCAGAAATGAGAAAGTAGAGCACTATATAAGAATAAAGACCCATAAACCCATTCTGCCTGCTCCATGTCAGTTGGCTTCTGCCCTGTTAAGGGTAGATACAACTTCTTCTAATACAGGTAGTCTTCTATCTGCATCTTCCAAAACCCGAAGTCACTGCCATCAAACTTCTCAATCCTCACCTTCCCTTCTTCCAATGCCATTGCTCTTGTTGCTTTGACGAAAGCTCCTGCTGCTTTTGACCAAAGCTCCTGCTGCTGCTTTTGAACAAAGCTCCTACTGCGACTTTTAAACAAAGCTCCCACTACTTCTCTAAACTGAGATTCCCAAGAAGAAAATAGAAACCAAATCTTTTCTGATGTGGAAGATCAGACAATGTCGCAACCACAAAACATACTAAGAAAAAATAGCTCTTGATACCAATTGTTAGGAACAAGGCAATAAAGGAAAGAATAAAAGAGAGAAAAATAGACATAGAGGATTTAACGTGGTTCGGCGTACAATGCCTATGTCCACGACTACACTAGGAAGTATTTGTATTTCTGGTGTTTCTTAAAGCTTTACATAGAGTCTCTTATATAGTAAAATAGAGAACCACATCTCATTATTCTAAGCGATGTGGGACTAAATCAAGCACCATAATACTAACAATTCTCCAACTTGGGGTTTGATTTACATTACCACCTAGTGTAGTGCCTTCATCATCAATTTTCTCGAAGGCCAGTTGAGGCAATGCAAAGCCTCAACTTAGTTGTTGTGACAGTCTTGGTCAACATATCAGCTG
>Ga0209589_1006626_pt1 | contig 19059 bp, 11 predicted proteins | sample CowpeawhiteBW_FD_187525 | JGI IMG/M metagenome (GOLD analysis project Ga0209589, IMG submission 187525) | Root nodule microbial communities of legume samples collected from California USA - Cow pea white BW (SPAdes) (version 2) | ecosystem: Host-associated > Plants > Roots > Nodule | place: USA...
TTTTAAACCAACTCTAATTTTAAATTAAAAATATTTAATAAAAATATGTATTTTAATAAGAATATCCATATAACATTTATATACAAATTATATTTTGTCTTTGGAGGGGAATAAAAATACTAAATTAAAAAAAAAACTATGACCAAATTGAAAACAAATAACGAATATTAGGACCAAATTGAATATAAAAATATGATTTTGACACGTGACATGATATTAGCTTGACACGTGGATTTTTTTTTTAATTAAAAAAATTAAAAAAAAATAAAAAAAATTAAAAAAATTAAAAAAAATTAAAAAAATCACAAAAATGACATGTGACGGTTACTGTTTACATCCGTTAACTATTTTAACGGTGTTAGCGAAAAAGACCAAATTGAAAAAAATTTACCAATATTAAGATCAAATTGAAAAAAAGAATCAAAAGTAGGACCACATTGAACAGACTGAACGAAAACTATGATCAAACTACTATTTAAGCCAATTAATTAATATCTAATTGAAAAGGTTAAAAAAACGATTATTATTTTTATATATTAAGTTACTCAATTATAATTTAATTTTTAAGTTTTTTTAATATTTGAATTATAACATTAAAAATTTAATCTTTCAAATTAATTTTATTTTAACTTTTAATTAAACAAAATATAAATGATCCAGTAGATTATCTCGTTTTCGTTTCTTTTTTTTCGGTAAAGAATTTTAATTAAACGAAGCATGAATGCTTCGACCTACATATAATATATGATCTATGTAATAAGATCTCATACCAAACCTTTGTATTTTGCATTACATCACCATAAACTTTGCAGAATAACTTAAGGATACATGAATATAATTTTAATCCTACTTCCTTTGAAAGTGCTAGCTTCTCTTAAGCCCAACGAGAGATGTCAAAAAAATCTGTATCCGTAAGTATTTACAGATAAAATTCGTAATGGGTAGAAAATGAATATTGAAAATAGATACTCACGAGTAACAGATACGAGCATTTTTTATACTCGCATGTTAACGGTACATATACGGATATTATAGTATTTGTAATCGTGGATATCCGTACCCGCTATACTCTAACTTAAATTAAAAAAATTTAAAAAAATGATTAAAATATTAACACATTGATTATGAATGGGTTATTTTTCATCAATTGGTACTAAAAAATCTCCCTTTATTTATAGAAGGTCATTCAACATTATTTAAATGTATTATTTGCACTTTGTTTAAAATTTATAAATGTTATGCACTGCATTTTTATTTGAATTTATTGTTAAAATTTGTTTTTATATATTAATTTTTTTTTGTAAATACCTACGAGTATTCATGAATATTAAAAAAAATATACGAATACACGCATAACGGATACCCGCACGAATATAGATACAAATACGGAATAAATATTTATACAGCTGGTAGAGTAAAGGATCTCTGTTGACATCCCTAAGCCCAACCAATAGATTATTTCGTATTACCTATCTCTCCCATGGAGTAGACAAGTCAAGCCATAACTACTAATACAACTTGCTAAATTCTCTTTTCTATTGCATAAAGTCTAATTTTAATCACAAAATTCGAACGAGATAAACTAATATAAAACTAATATGAATGTCCCCTTTAATGGAAAATAAATGAGATAAAAGCAATATAGAATAAGTCTATTTGCGATAAAAACAATATTGAATAAATATATCTCATTGTTGTGATAAAAATATAGGAATATCACCGAGATATTTATATAAAGGCGAGGAAACTCACTCTTACAAGAAAAATTGTTAAAAATATAAGTATGAATCTAAGTTGAATTGAAAATAAAATCTCATTTGTTATTGAATTTCTCCCATAAATCGCCCTTAAAAGACCTTGTCAAGTCGAAACACATTAACAAGCTAAAGAGATAACTATACCTTTTAAGAAAACTCCTACCAAAAAGTTGTACACAAAAAAAAAAAAATGGTTTGAAAGACAAATGTCACTTAAAGCAAAAATAGAAACGACAAAAAATAGTTTTCTATAAATTCGTCTTTCCACCAAGTCTAGCTCAATTCTTGTATACATGTGAAGTGTTCCTATAGACCAATAAGTAAAAGTCACAAAATAAAATTAATTCAATTTCATAAATTATCTTTAACCAGATTACTCTGAAGCGAAACTGGTCCCCAAGGAATCATTTGATTGAATACGAGGTAGGCGTGAAAATATGCCTTTCAAGAGAAAGAAAAACTAAGGAATAGTAAATCATAGAAAACTTATAACATACTTTCGGCTTATCCAAACAAACGGTTCCTATAAAGATTACAGAGTCCACAATTACTAATATTCAAGGTAGCTTCACAAGGTATTATATTGAAACAAATGTAACACAAACAAAAGAACAAGACACTATTCTGGGATTTTTAATAATAGAAAACATCTTTAATAGCAGTTAAACATCAAAACCCGGCATTCGCTCGTTTATACCATAGTTTTCTTTCCACACCTTTCTCATATTCAGCAACTTCAGTAAACTAGACAAAACGCAGTCAACACTTCCAACAACGACTAGCTCCTGCTCCTGGACTTTTCCATGGCCCTTGGAGCTGCAAAGAAAAGGAAAAGCCATTTAAGCATCCTTGAACAGAAGCTGGTTTTTTCATTAAGTTACAATTTACAAGGAAATAACAAACTGTAGGCAACCATAGTCGTCAATTGCATACATAAATAATGTATTTCAATCATGGATTCCTTGTGTTATACATGTTTCATGCAAACTCAATCCAGCTTATACTTGAATTAAACCCTTTTTCATTTAGTGGATAAACATAAATTAGCACTGTCTGAAAATAACAAAATCCAGTATTATTATCATTATCTACGACCGGCTATTAACCCTGCATAGCTACCCTTCGATTTAAAACAGAAGCCCCGAGTCTATCAAAACGAATTATCACCCAGAATACATACCTAAGCCAATGGCATCAGAACCCTTCATGATTTTTAGCCTTTTGCATGTCTCAATGAACATACTGCAAACAAAAGAAAAATTGCAGTTAGCCATAGGATGCAAGCTAGAGTGAAGTGAAAAAACAACAATTCACTTATTCGATTCCATCATTCTTCCAATTTATAAATTCTCGGTACAAATAGAACTAATTTGCTAGACTTGATACCAGTACGAATGAGAATATTAGCAAATTCCAATAGGAAGCATAACTGAGTGGCAATACACGAAAATCACCATGACCAAGGTCTTAGTGTGCAACCATGAAACAAACTTATAACATACATTAAAATTCAAAGCTCTGTGTTCTGCACTGAATATGATAACCCCTGCCCCAAATTTTCACAAATCGAGGAACATTAAAAAATGGAACCTGAGTCTCATAATAGAAAGAAAACAGTCATTTTAGAATGAAGTCAAACTTTTATTGGAAGAGCTTAAATTTGATCCACTTTCAATGAAAATATTATTACAGTTATTGTCAATCAACTATAAATCACTCTAGATAATTAAGTTTGATGAAAACCCCACAAAAAGTCAACAACTGTAATTAAAGAAAAAAATGAGAAAAAAATGAACATATGAGATGTGTTACAGTATCTGACTAGGAAGCAGAAATCTATAAAACTAAAATTTTCAGGTGGAAAATTCCTTAACAATTGGAGTTGTTGGCAACAAATTGCACATATCACTGATTCAAGAATATTTTATCACTTCATAAACTTGCCAAAGCACCTTGCCCGATTATTATAGAAACAGGTATAGCTTTCTAGAAGAATAAATCGAGGAGTTGAAAACACAAAGATTGTTATAGCTCAAACAAGGTTCAGAATCTTACTCCCAGGGCATATCTCCCACAATTATAAAAACAATACAACGAAAAGTAGAAAATGCAGAGATTGTTAGAGCCACAAAAGGTTCAGAAACTTACTCCCATGGTACATCTCCCACAAGCATCCAGTCACCATCTTTATCTTCATAAGTCAGTACATATTCCGAACCATGCAGGAGATCCTTCAGCTTGCTCTCACTCAAGATTTCTCTTCCTGGCACTCCATGGGAACCACATTGACCTGGTATTATACACATGTCATAAATGATAAACTCATACAACAGATACCTTTTAGAATGGAAAAAAAAAAAAAAAAAACAAAAAAAAATAACAAAAAAAAAAAAAAAAAAAGTGACCAATAAATATCACAAGAATAATAAGAAGTAAATAATTCGCTTAAGCAAATCATGGCCGTAACGTCTCTAACATATCACCTAGAGTGAAACAGCTGAACATCTTCTCAAGGGCAGAAGACAGTTCCTGGTATGTTGTATAATTTCTTAGATCTACTTTCCTCAGATAGGGAGCACCATCCATGCTGACCTTCACAAAGAGTGCGACTGGACTTGGTTTTCCATCTACTTCATCATTGTTCTTTGAAGTGGTGGCCAATGAGTTTTTCCTAAATGATCTTATAGGAGGCCAACCAACAACTTGTGCCCTATCACAGATATGAACTAATTAGCATAATTAGAAATATATGGAATACACCTTTTGAAGTATTTTCTCCAACTTCAAGATCCTCCCGAAGAGTATAGATCATTGATCTAGCAAGTTTCCCTTACTTGGAAGCAGGTGCACTGCCACTGATAGAAGTTCCTGAATGGTTAAGACCAGTTCCATTTGCTGCAGAAGAACGTTCCTGTAATACCTTGCTTGGTACTTCTTTCACTATGGATGGCTGAATCCCAGAAGCTTTAGGTGATAGCATCATGTTTAACCCTGCATTTCCAGGAAACTTCCCCAAACAACAGAGTGTAAAGAATCAGACTCAGAAGTAGTATGAAACATTTATTTAACCTTAGTTAAAAGGAACACTTATCACCTCAGTGTCCATTGTGTCAGCAAAACCTCTTTTGTTGCCGGAGACCACAGTTTTCTGGGACAATGTGAAGATTCCATCCTTTGTAGGAAGCAAAGGGAACAGTGGCTTCTCGTCAAGTTTTGCTGAGGTCAATGGGAAAAGATCTGGATCCCTTTCAGGTGACTGGGATCCAGGAAGGCCCAGCCTCAACTCAGTAGCCTTCAAATTCAGGTTCTTGTTCTCACCAGACAAGCTCGGGACAGCAGAACTCTCCACCGAAGAGCAATCTGCCAATCCCAGGTAATTGCGTTCTTTCAATCTAGCCTCATGTGGGGTGAAACACTCCATCGATGGTGAAGATGCAGACGCTACCATTGAGACAGTGGTCTGCCCTTCATCTTCAGTAACCAAAAGAGGCTGAGACATCAGACTCCAAATTTACGAACTGTATTGAACAAAACCATTACAAACCACAGTTCAGTTGACAGACTGCCAGAAAGATATGCCATACAAAAAATTACAATGAAAAACTGACGAAGAAAATTTGGTATACAATCTTAATGCTCTCGTTATCATTTTGTAAACATTCACTTATACTGTAGAAGGCATATCAAAATAAATTTGATGAAACTCCAACAGACGCAAGTTAATAAATGAAATAAATTTCCCAAAAAATGTTGTTGAAGGTGTCCTTATATTAATTATATAGACAAACACACACCGAATATAGAATTACACCTGATGTTAAACATAGTAAAATGCCACTTCCAGTAACTTTTACCTCACTAAATTTTATCAATTCAACCAGTAAACCATGCGAAACTATTGTGATCATCATGTACATAAAATTTTCTATGAATCAGACATTTGCAGATGCATAATCAAAATTGTATAATTTTACAGATATTTTAAATAGCATATTACACAATAAAATAAAGTTAAATGATTAAGTATCCATTAAATTTTGAATTTATATAATTTTGTAAACTCGATCCAATTGATAAGAACTTTAAATCCAACATTAACAAAAGCTACTTTGAATAAAAAAAAAGTTATTGAAAGCATCCTTTCATTAAAAAAAAAAAAAAAAAAAAAAAAAAAAAAAAAAAAAAAAAAAAAAAAAAAAAAAAAAAAAAAAAAAAAAAAAAAAAAAAAAAACAAAAAAAAAAAAAAAACTGAAAAAAGAAAAAAAAAAACTTTGAATGGGTTTTCTAAAGGCAGCATTTAGAAAATGAAATACAAAGGCAAAAAAAAAAATGTTATTTCATTAACAAAAGGAAAACAACGGGAAATAGGTACAACAGTCAACTAATGAAATATATAGACCCCCTTCTCACTCAGAAAAATAAAAACCCAACCTCTCACCCCCCATCATAACCTCTCCATTACAGAAATAGCATCACAAGGGAAAAAGAAAAGGACAAGAAAATTTGCATATCTCAAAAAAAAAAAAACCACGAAAAAAATCGAACAAAGCATATTGATAATCTGAGTAGCATTTAGTAGCGACGAACTATTCAATAAATGAAAAGGAAAAAAAATGAAAAATTGTACACTAAGACCGTAGTCAACCAATCATTTTCCACCTTTTCTTATTTTATTTTTGCTGAGACTTTTATTCATACACGCTGCAGTGCTCAAACTTTTATCAGAGTCAAAAACACACAAAAGGAGGAAAATGAATAGCAGAGAAATTGAAAATAAAAATATACAAATAAAAAAAAATAAAGAGTTTATCAGTTAAATCAGATCCACAGCCTCACCGAACCTTCCAAAACAATTTCATTTTCCCAAAAAAAAAAAACAAGCAATCAAACCCAGAGTCAGCCATGGATTGCTGTGAACGAACATTTGAGAAATTGAAAATAAATAAAAATATAGAGAAAGAAAACCAGAAAAGACACACATTCTATCCGAAATAGGAAAGAAAGGCATTAAGAATGAAAATTAAAAGAGAGAAAAGACAAATAGAATAGAAAAGTGAAGCAGGGGCGCACGCACCTGTGAAAATGGAGATTGGGAGAGTGAAGAAGAGAGATTGTTGAGGAGGAAGAGGGAGAGTGTATTGAGAGTGAAACCTAAAGAAAGGAGAGACAGAGAAAGAGAAAAGCTCAAGGCCCTTCCATTAAGCACAAAGCAACAAAAGCTTTGGAGTGTGCATACTGCACACAACACACAAATTAAATGAACCCATCTTTTATCATAAATATTAATTAATAACTAAATAAATAAATAAAAAGTGGACAGCGGCGATAAAGCCAAACACCTGTTGTCGCTAACCCATTATTTAATTAACATAATAATCTTATTTATTCTTAATCCAAAACTCCCCCCTCACCACTCACCGGTACCACAATTTTATCTTTTTTATTAAATATAATTATTTTAAAAATTTATTTTTCAGAAAATAAAGTTAGATTTTTAATCTTGTTAATCCCACATCATCCTTAACACATAGCATTCGCATAGCTGTATCTGAATCAAACATTTTTCTAATGTTTTCTACATTTGGTTACTCCTAAATTAGAAGTTTGACCTCAAAGCTTTTGACTTTAACCTCTCTCCCCTACGAGGCTAGTGTATACATTATTAGACCTTACTAAATATTTTTTGTATCATAAATTAACATATTTTTACTTTCATCATTCATTAATTTACATTTTTAGATACGATCCCTAAACATAACAGGTGAGAATTATCACAAGTCAATGACATGACATTCTACCCGAAACATCATCACTTATTGTAAATCAAGTATTACAAGGACAAAACTCAAGTATTTTTATAATAGCAGGACCACAATAAAAAAAATTAAGAATAATAAAATCAAAACAAAAGTCAATATATTCTAAAACGCCTGAAAAATAATTTTATTTATTTTTTTAAATATTCGATACATGGCATTATTGTATTGCTTTTCAATTGTATTACTTAATTGTCCTATCTCCTTATTTCACAATATATAGACAGAGAGATAAATAGATCATAATGAATAAACTATTTTGTGAGAAATTTGATTTTAATTTTTTTCCTGAAGAAGAATTTATTTTTCCAAAAATAAGAAAATAAAATTTTTCAAATTTATTTATTTACAAAAAAAAAATCAATATTTCAATTTATAATTAAATTTAAATATAAAAAAGGCAAAAAAAAATATTGAAGCATTAAATGTATCATTGATTCTTAAAAAAATATAAATTTTAGTTTTACTCCTAATTTTTAAAACATGGTTTTAATTTATATTTCTTGGAAAATATAGAAATTTTGTTTTTTATATGCATGTTTTTTCTACTTTTTATAAAACTAAACAAGACAAAAATAAAATCTTTTTTTAACCATTTTACCAACTTTAAAAAAAATAAAAATCATATACCACTTCTTAATTTGTACTCATTTCCCTCATTTCATTTTTTTCCCGCTTATTTAAACATTTAATATCAAATATATTATTAATCCTTAGTTTGGAAGAAAAAAACGTTAGTCTATAAGAACTAAAATTAGAGGATTTAAAATACAAAGACAAATAATATTAGTTTTGAAAGTTAATAAACAAAGAACAAAATAGGAAAATTTTAAACTAAAATCAGCGTCAATTAAATATTAAAAAGAATAAACTATACAAAGGATCTTTTATAATTTTCATTTTAATCAATTTGGTCCTGTTAAAAAAGATTAATTTAATCTTTTACATTTTTAAAGGAGCTTAAAATATCTTTTAATTTCGACGATATTTTAAACTAAATTCATTAACCTCTTTTCTTCAGCCATTTTTTTTGTTTCTTTTCTTTCTTACGACTTCAAAGTTTTTTTTATTAATTTTAAATATTAACAAAGTTAAATTGAATATAATAAAAAATTATTACGAATCACCTTAAAAATATAAATAATAAAATTAATTTTCTATAAAATAAGGGACTAAATTAAATAAAATGTAAAAAGACAAAAGAACTAAAAACTATAATTAAGAGGTGGTGAAACACGTAGGAGTGCAGTTATGATTGATTAAGAGGGAGAAACCAAAAGCATTGAGTGTAGAACTGTGGATGCAGACAAAAGAAACAGAAATAAATTACTATCTTGTCGCCGTTTCAGGAGCTATCAATAATCACACCCTCACCCCTATCTTCTTTAATTAACCATTGATTAATCAATTAAGAGTTAAATAGAAACCGTTGATTAATTAATGAAGAGTTAAATATAAACCACCGATTAATTAATTAAGAGTTAAATATAAATTTCAACACCAAATTAAAATTTATCTTGTTTTAAACTTTAATATATTTTTATTTTCAAACTTCAAAAAATAAATAAATATAATCTTTTATTAACATCATTAAGCATTATTTATTTTATATATTAAATAACATTTAAATTGATATTAAAAATAAAAATATCAAATATCTTAAAATTATCACACATTCAAAATATTATAAAATTATATCCGTTTAATTTCTAATTTTGAAAATTAAATTATATCAAAATTTGAGACATAAATAAATTTTAATTTTATATTAATATTTTGAAAACTAAAAAAAATTAATTTATTAATTAATATTTGCTTAGTCACACTCTTACTTAGACGGTCTCTAGATTAGATTTAGAATTTGCAATGTCATTTTTGTCCATTTGTGCCAACTTTCAATTGACAAGAGAAAAAAAAAAGTTTTATTTTTTATCCAAGTTTAGTAATTTGGTTGGAATGGTGTGAAAATGAAGACATGCAAAAGAAAAAAAAAATTGAAAAGAGGAACAGTGAAATGAATTTGAGTAGTCCCCATCAACATCAGATCACACATTTAATTTAGCATCTAAAATATGGGTTGAAAATATTTGAGTAGTGAAGTTACAGAGCAATCTTTGGGGGGTAATGCCGAAGGCCCTTATTGGTAGAAGCATGATCACTCATCATCATTAACAGTTCTGTACGTAGATGAGCCCTTGTATATATTACATGACAAGAAATATGATGATGATGTACGTGTCGTTGGGTCACTGAGAAACAATCATGAAAATATTACCTATTATTCAAAAACTGTAACAGTGGTAAATGTTCGAGACAGGGAATTGGAAGGGTTAAGTGATGTTTTTTTATTACGGAGGGTGGTGCAATAAGCAAAAGAAGAGGTGAATTTGGAGGGAAACAGTGTTGAAGGATGGAGCATGCAGAAGCAGGGGAAGACATGAGAGAGTGATTTACTGACATGAAATGATTACTGCAGTGTGTGGAGGAAGCAAAGCACAATCTTGGTCCTGCCTGCACCCATAAACATAACCTTCAACAGAGTCAACCATGCCAATTGGACAGTGAAAAAAAAGTGTATAATTGAATTCAGTAACACTCAAGTGACTATAATTATTCTCCCAACCCAAACACTTCAAAAATCACAGACAACAAATATTTCCAAAGGATTCTTGATTCTTCCTTCGCTACTTCACCCCTCGAACGACCAACATACTTACACAGACACGACAAAAAACACAGTAATGACTCATGAGTGCCTCTGCTTAGCAACAAATCATACCTGCCCGTGACTCCTCTAATTAATTCAACCACTATCCATACAAAATTTACTATGTCTTCTAACCACTTTACACATACATACACTATCATCACCATAATATTATACTTTAAGTATTCAAGATCTTCTTTTTTAAGTTATTGCAATCGTTTTAATTTTGAAGATGTGTTCTATTAGTCTAGAGGATAAGTTTTATAGTGTTGTATATATGTGTAGCATTATCCTTCTGTGTCTTGTTATAAGCATTTAAGTAATACATGAACCAGATAGAATGAGTATATATAAAATGTAAAAGTGAGAAAAATTTTAAAATTGTTGGATAGAAATGAATATATATATGTGTAAAAATGACTTAAATACTTTTAATTTCAAGTGATATGTTAGAAATAGAGAAACATGTATACGAAAAATAAAGAAAACATATAAAATAAATAGTGAAAAATTATAATCGTGTCTTGTAAAATCATGCTAAATGATACTCCCTAACACTTTAGTTTTGAAATATATATTTATTCTTATTGATCACATTTTTAATAAGTAAAACTCTTATTGTTTATATTGTAATAATAATATACATTCTTATGTTTTTACAAAGTGATACTTCCTTGTTTTCTTTCTAAATATCATATTAACTGAAAACTAAATAAAAAACTAAAAATTATAAATATAAAAATTAAGATTTATTTTAGACAAAAAAAATTGACGAGTCGATTATTATATATTAAAAATATTATAAAAGTTACAAATACCAAATTATAAATGATCTTATAAGAAGTCATGTTTGTGAAAAAGAAAATCATTTTAATATAAGAATAAATAAATATAATGTACACACGAGTGCATGACCAGCTTGGTTATTCTTTTGTAGTAATTTGCTTTTATTGGACAAAGACTAAGTAAGGTAGCACCAAGTGCATAGTTTAGATCTTAGTAAATACGAGAACAATTTGACCATGATTAAATAATTGAATATTTTTATAAAAAATATTTTAGTGTTTACTTTTAATTGTGACAATTTTTTATTTAATCTTGAATGAGTGTTTTTAAAATAAAATGGAGGAAGTAAGTGTTATTGTATGAAGAGATTATTAAATGGAGGGGGTAGGAGGGAAAAGGTGATAAAAAGGTTTGGGATTGGGTCAAAGGAGAGAAAAAAAAAGAGTAAAAACAGTGAAGTGGATGTTTGTTGGGGGACAACAAAGTAGGAATAGAAGTGCCTTTGCCGGGTGGTAACCCCACAAGGGACCTCCTTCCGCCTTCTTACTATATTCTTTCCCTATCATTACTTTATTTTATTTTATTTTTCACTTATTAAAATTATAATATTTTTATAGTACACATTGATGTGCGATCGACACTGTTTTTTTATAAATTTATTACAATAAAAAAATTAGTTATAACATGCATATGTGAAATAAATTGACTAAAGATGAGGAATTGATATACCTTAGTCATTGATTACCTAGAGCAGGGAATCTTCTTCATGAATAATGTTTTAAGGGGAATACATATAATATAATTTAGAATATTTGTTAATATAAACCACCAAAATTAAACATAATATTGCATGTTTGATTTTCTCATTCTTCTGTCAGAAAAAGGGGAGACTAGTTTGGGGAGGATTTGGCAAAAGACATTCGAATTGGATTTCATCAGATTTGATAAAACTTGTGAAGAATTTGTCTATATTTATTTAGAATTATAATTTATTCGTGTAGTATATATACTAATTATGAAAAATAAATGACATATTATATTTTCAACGGTGTCCAAATTTAATATAAATTAATTTTTAAAATATTTTTTTCTTGTTGTCGGGTGAATAAAATAAATCTATTTACTTTTACTTTAATAATTAATTCCTCCTCAGACTATTTTTTTCATCAAAGTCAATTATTTTCTTTCTATTCTATTTATTACAATTTTTTTTCTCTTCTCCTATGTATTGAACCAAACAAATTTTAAAATTGTATATCTACTAATGTCATTTTAAAAGTGATAGTGATTTAAAAATAATGAAACTCGATTATTTTAAATGTTTTAGTATAAATAGTTTTGTTATAAACAAGTTTCATTATTTTAAAACACACAATATCTCTAAAAATCATTTTTCTAGAGTTTTCTAACTTCTTTCTACGAGTTTTCATCATCATTTGTGTGATTGAAGATCAGAGACCGTAAGAGTGATCCTCGCGTCAAGCTCTTCAATTTAAACCGATGAGTTCCTTCGTTCGTGTAAGTTGACTTTCAACTCTTTTTCTTGGTCTTTTGTTGTTTTATGTTGCATGTGAGTCTTTTTTCACTTGAATGTGTCTTTTTAGTCATCAATATGAGTCTCTACTGATAAGTGATTATAACATTAAGTTCTAATCGTTCTTGTGGTGTTTTTATGTGTAGAGAACATCCTGCAAGTTGAGAGGAGTTTCGCTTGTTAGATTCCCGTGAGCTGCTTAGTCAGGTAAGTGAAGTTAGTTTTTATCTGTGTATGTGAGTTTATCAATTTGAGGTTTTGCATGTTATTACATTATTGCTTATTAGGAATGAGCTTTAGTTGTTTTTGATGAATTTTATTTGTGGTGAGTATGGTTGTTTTGGCTTGCATGGTTTGAATGTTTTGTTCATGTTTCTTTTGCTTGTTTGTGATTGGTTTCGTGTGATTGAAATAGCCTAGAATTTGAGAAATTAAACAAATTGGTATGAGTTTTCAGGTTTAAAACGTTTTGAACCAATGCACTAAGAAAGGGTTACCAATTTCATCAATTGAACAAGTCTAAGTTTCCTTAAAAACACAAATTACAATTGTCGGTATCTGATACAACCCTAAGTAGTGGCAAACTACCGTTGAGCACCAACCTCGTTATGCACGTTTGAGAGCATTTTAGTTATAGGTCGTTGAGCGTCGGTTTGCACAGTTGAGCATCATGGTCTGTGAATGCTGTGAAATTGAGCGATAGTAGGGCACCGTTGAGTGTCATCTTTGCACTGCAGGTCTGAAGCATTTTAGCTCCAGGACGCTGAGCGCCAAAAAAAATGTCTGGAGCATACATGTGTTTGTGTTTGTGTGTATGTGTGTGAGAGAGATCCTAGAAATTTTAATAATTAGAAAACTATACAAATATGGTTAAATATTTTAAGTAAAAGATGAAACTGTTTGTTAGTTATAATTTAAAGGATTTGTTTTGTTTTAAAAGATTTATTAAGAAATAAGATTTGATGAATAATAATTAAATATTATGCTTGTTTGGAAATGTAAATGTATCCTTGTGGATGGTGACTCGGTGAAAGGTGGTGAAGGGCAACTTTGCGTAGCTGTACCTAAGGTGAACTTCGTCATGACTCTTGAGGAGAGTAATAGGAAGTGACACTTGTGTACTTCGTCAGAGAAGCTCTCAAGGAGAGTAATGGGAAGTGACATTTGTATCGGTAAGTTGTGTGCTAGAATTACAACTCGGTTTCCTGATGCTGAGTTCACTAGTAGTTGTATTATTTGCGGTGATGACATGTTTTGTGTGTTTAAGTGAAATAATTAGTGTAATTATATGGCATTGTGAGACACCGTAACTATGTAAGATTTGGGTGAGTGGTTATATTATGATGAATGTGAATTCTAATTATGATGTTTTGAAGTTTGTATGTTAGATCTCCATTATTTTATTTATATTTTTATACGGGAGCGGATTATAAAGCACATGCAAGTGAAGGTGCACAACGGTTAGGAGACGTGTTGGACTTTTAAAGAAGAAAGTATTATTTTGAGTAGTTTTCTTCATAATAAATTATTAGGGAGATTTGAATTCTATTTATATTTGGTTTTGGATTACATTTTGGATTTTGGGTTTGATTTTGAGATTGAATAAAGATTTTGAAATCTTCGTTCATATGTTAGTGACTAGGGATGTCAACGGGACGGGTAGGGTATAGGTAGTAGCTCCTTCGTACCCTATCGATTGGATAAATATTTGTCCCGTACCCGTACCTATATCCGTTGGATATTTGTTATGCGGGTTCCCGCATAATTTTTTAATATCCACGAATATCCACGAGTACCCGTAGGTATTTAAAAAAAATAAAAAAAAAATATTTAACAACATATTTTAATCATAAATTTAAATAAAATACAATACATAACATTCATAAATTTCAAACAAATTCCAAATAACTCATTTAAATAGTGTTAAATGTAAGTTTACAAATGAATGAAATTTTTTTAAAACTAAATGATAAAAAAATAACTCATTCAAAATCAATATGTTAATATTTTAATCATATTTTTTTATTTAAATTATAGTATAGCAGGTACGGGTATCCACGGGTACGGATACTATGATACCCATACCCATCCCGTTAACATGTGGGTATAAAAAATACCCATACTCGTTATCTGTGGGTATCTATTTGTTATTCGTTGCGGATTTTATCTGCAGATACCCGTGGGTACGGATTTTTTGACATCCCTATCAGTGACATCCTAAATGAGGTGTTACAGTGTGTGTGTGTGTGTGTGTGTGTGTGCGCGCGCGCGCACATGTAGAGGGGAGTATGTGTATGTGTTTGTGTGACTGCAATTAGCATAAATATAAATACATGGCGTCAAAATATAGATTAAATAATGATCTAACACAAGTTCAATAAGAGTAATATAATATTCCTAGAAATCTATATTAGAGTAGACTCTTTAAGGACATTCATACTATTTTAGTGAGTGAGTTTATACCTAACTTAATCTTACAAACTTGCTACTAAAATAAAGATTACATATTCATCATAGGGTTAAGTATGTTTTTAATCCCTGAACTTTATGCGAAATTGGAATTCGTCTATTGTTCAAACTTTGATACATTTTGGTCTCCAAACTTTAAAAATTAATGAACAGGGTCCTTTTAACCTAATGGTGTTAGTTTTTTTGAGCTTGTTAAATAGTGTTTCAGGTTGACATTTGAGTTGAAGCGTGTCAAAATGATGTAAACAACTCAAACGACATCCTAAAATGTATTTGACACGTCAAAAAAATTTATTGTAGTTGGGTTAGGACAATTGTATCCATTCATTTTTTTAAGTTTTAAGATAAAAATGTATTAAAATTTAAGACATACAAATTCCAATTTCACGTCCAAATTTAAGGACTAAAAACATATTTAACTCTACCTTATAATATGATATTATTCTTAATCAATGTCTCCAATATATATTATTAAAAGTATAATTAATTGGAAAAGTTTCTCAATTGAAGTACTTTTATCAATATTATATTGAATCCATACCACACACGAGTGTTGTTGAACTTTGTTTGGAATGATTGTTTCAAAATGTTTTGAATTAGATTTTCTTATGGAGAAGTTTATATAATCACTACTTCTTAACTCTACATTATAATATGATATTATTCTTAATCAATGTCTCCAATATATATTATTAAAAGTATAATTAATTGGAAAAGTTTCTCAATTGAAGTACTTTTATCAATAATATATTGAATTGAATTCATACCACACACACGAGTGTTGTTGAACTTTGTTAGGAATGATTGTTTCAAAATGTTTTGAATTAGATTTTTTTATGGAGAAGTTTATATAATCACTACGTCTTGAGGAAAGAGGTTAATTTCTATAACTTTTTTTTTATGTCATTTTATGAGTTTGGTGTGAATATAAATATTTATATTATGAATTTGAATGACTAAGGTTGAATTGACTAAGGTTGGTGTGAACAAAACATGGTTTCAAATAATCATTTGAATTTTTTAAAAGTTGTATTATTAAAGTTCTTTTAAAAATATAAATTGATTAATTTTGGTGTTGGGGTTGATTTTTCTTCTTTTTTTTTTTGTTCAAGGAGGGTTTTTTCTCGAGCGAAAATAAAATAGAGATACAGACCTTACTCTTGGTCTTATTTTCGCTCAAGTGAAAATAGAGTTAAAAATAATGTTGCTTTTTGTCACATTTTCACTTAAGCTATTTTTTCTTTCTTTTTCTTTACTTGTTTCTTTAACGAATTATATTGTGAGGTTTATTATTATTGGTTTATGTTTCTTTTTCTATACTTGTTTCCATATCTTATTTTTATATAGTTTATAAATATGAATTTCCTTTAATCATTTCCATAATTGATTCAACATTAACAAAATTAATTGTTTTAAAAGTACAATTTTGACACACATTATAAGAGTATGATTTCACTCATAAAGGTGTGAGAGATGTGCTAGTAAGGAAATTACACAAGATGAATACTTAATAAAGATGTATTTACGTTCAAAATGATATGAAAGATACTCTTATGTATAAATTTCACCACATCCAAAAATAGATTTGAGGGAGTGAATGTAAGTGGATTTGAGAGTAAAGAAAGGTGAAAGAGGGTTTGTTTGGATTAAGAAAAAGATTGTAAGAAATGAAAGGATTCAAGAGAAAAATTTATAAAAATTGTGATGGGTTTGATAGATTAAAAGATGTTTTAATTATAAAAATTAGAAAATTGTCATTTTACCCTTGGTCATAAAAGTAAGTTAAAATAAAGTATAATATGAGGAAATTATGTTAACATGAAATGTGAGTTATTATTTTAAATTGAAAATTTTCAAAATGATAAAATTATATTGAAATAAAATGGGTTTGGTAGGAATTATGTTCAAATAAATTATAGGTGATTGACTAGTTTAAATAAAAATAAAAATTATCATTGTCTTGAAATGTAAGTTATTATTTAAAATAAGAAAATTAAATTTGAAAAAATTATAATAAGCATGGAGATGCAAATGCATGGTTTGGACAATGAAAAAGCAAAAAGGCAAAGGGTTATTATTGTAATTAAGCATAGGATGACGTGGTTTTCTCCTCTAATCTCTTCACTTATGAGAGGATCCAAGAAAGCTCATTCCCTTAAATTTGTAGGTCCAAATCTCTCCAATTCAGTTCATCCAAACAAGTTTTGCACCTTCTTTTCTTTCCTTTGCTACTTTGCTACCGTACATCCAGTGGCGGATCTTGATAAAAAAGTTTGGAGGAGCCAAAATAATATACTCAAATCTTATATATTTAATTATTATTATTAATATAACAAAAATATATATAATTTAGTATTGAAATCCTTGTATATTTTTTCTTAAAAAAATTATAGTTTTGAAATTGTATTTGATATGAAACTCATTTTAAAAAAGTTTTTCTAATTTCATCTCTTTCCCTGAATATTCTCATATTTGTTAACGTTTTCTTATAATAAGTTCCAAAGAATTAATATAAAACATTCCGCCTATAATTAAAAGAATTAATATAAAATTTTCCACTTACAATTCTTTGAAAATGGTCCTTTAATTCAATAATTGAATTCCTAGTATCATGCTTGAAAATAGGTGAAGAAGTAAATTTGTATTGTTTTCATCTTTAAGGGTATCTTCCGTTTTATCACTTAAAACAAATGAATCTATTATTTTATTTTTCATCAATAATAACTATTTAAAAAAAATTAAAACTAAAAAATAATTTATCAAAATCCAATAAAAAATTGAGAGATGTAATTACTAAAAAAATATGATAATCAAGTCACCTTTAATAAATGGTTATGAAAAAATATATAGTACCTAACTTTTCTTTTTATATTTATAAAAAAATAAATATACAAAAAATTCATAAGATGAATAAAAAAACTAAAAATCAAACTAATATTTTCTTATCATGAAAAAATTACCTTTTTTTTTATCTTATAAGGGAACGGACAAGAAGTGATAATTAAAATATTAAAATATTAAAAATATTTTAATATTTTAATATTTTAATAGATAATAAATAAAAAATATTAAAAATCACACAAAGGAAAACAAATGTATAATTAAGGGTATGATAAGATGAAAAATACCTCAAATATCTAAAAAAACTTTTCAAATATGAACATATATACTCAATGAGTGAGAAATAACAAAAATTATTCTAGGGAAACAAAAGAGTTCTTTAAACGAAACAAATATTAATGATAATAAGTAAAAAAAAATATATTACATAATAAATTAAAGGTTTGTGTTATTAAATACTTAAATTGAGAGTATTTAAACATTCTCATGTAAAAAAAAAAATAGACAATAAATAAAAAATATTAAAAAATAATAGAAATATTAAAATGTGAGACATAAATAAATTTTAATTGACATACATCATTTTAACATAATTACATAAATGTTATTATAAGATGAAAAATACAATAGAGATACAGATTAGTGTCATGACAAACCGAATAATTATAAGAAATAAAAAATAGAAAGTATATATATATATATATATATATATATATATATATATGTATATATGGTTACTTAATTAATTGTGAATATTTTAATAATTTAAACGGGAATGAGTATTATGGCATTATGGCGGGGATATGTATATTCCAATATCCAAATGAAAAAGTCATGGATTCTCCATCCCAATTAGAGATGACAAATAAACCCGCCCCGTGAGTATTGCCCAAACCCGTCCTCGTTTTGACGGGAAATCCCCGCATTGACTGGGTATGGGTATGCGAAATCCCCGATTTTTTCAATTGGGTATGGGGATGAGGATGTAAATATCTCCGCCATAATACTCGTCCCCGCCATATCTACATCCTCGTTTAAATTATTAAAATATTCATAATTAATTAAGTAACTCTCTCTCTCTCTCTCTCTCTCTCTCTCTATATATATATATATATATATATATATATATATATATATATATATATATAT
>Ga0209589_1006627_pt1 | contig 19059 bp, 11 predicted proteins | sample CowpeawhiteBW_FD_187525 | JGI IMG/M metagenome (GOLD analysis project Ga0209589, IMG submission 187525) | Root nodule microbial communities of legume samples collected from California USA - Cow pea white BW (SPAdes) (version 2) | ecosystem: Host-associated > Plants > Roots > Nodule | place: USA...
ATATATTATTAAAAATAAGTATTAAATTTATATTATTATATTATTTATTATTATAAACTATTATATATATATATATATATATATATAATAAACTATAAAAACAAATAATATATATTTAATAATTAATATAGTAATTATTATAAAATTATTTATAATGTATAACAGAATATTAAAGCGTGAGGAGAAAAATGTAAAAAATGATATATCCGCACAAATCTTTGCTGGTATGGTGAGATGAAATTGTGATAACTTTTTCTAAATTCATCTGCACAAATCTTTGCATATCTTTTAAAGTGAACAGAATTTCAATTCTAAATCCGTTCTTCCAAATCTACTCCTACAGTACTATCTGTTTAAACGAACACAGGCTAAAGATACATGCTCTCAAGCGTAGAAGGAGGTAGGTTTGATTTTTATCTTTTCCTATTTCTTTTGTTGTTGTTTATGGTAGGTGTTTATCTTAAACATTTTTGTAGGAATTTAGTTGTCTCAGGGTGTAAATCTCAGGTTTGCTTTTGATTTATGTGATACATGATTTAAATTAGCATACTATAGTATGCGTTTGCTCATATTATATTTTTTTTCTTTTCTGTGTCCTACCAATTTTATGTTACTTTTCTTTTCTCAATTTTGTTGTAGAGAAATTTTGGGATGGAAACAAAGTAAGACAAAAAACAAGGGGATTTTTCTCGACGTTTAGATGAGGAAACACTTCAACAATTATGATTGCTATTGTTGCCTGTTGGTGTTTATTTACTCTCAGAAGAAGATGTTCAAAATTATCTCACTCAATCGACCCCTAGCTTTTTTTCAACAAAGGTTTCTTCTTTCCCACAATAATAAATGCATTATTCATTTTATATTTCTGCTTTTTGTTATTGAGAATGTCTACTTCATTTCTTTTGCAATTTTTGGTGTTATGTTCATGCTTTTATTTAACGTGATTTTATTGTGCTTAATTTCTCATTTTTGGGCTAAATAAAATAAGAATTTTGTATCTTTTTGTACGAAGCCATTAACCTAAATATAGGTCATCCTAAATCTTTCTGTATTAACAGTGAGCGTATTAAGGTGAACTATGAAATGTGAGCATTGTCATCTTTTGGTTTTACAATTTTTTTCATGTCTTAAGGGTTTATTTTATATGTAATATGTTGTTAGGATTAGCTTATGATATACTAACTTATCAGAAGTGTATTGGGAGAATATGTCACTTGGAGAATTTCAATTTCACAGGCTTGATGATAGTACAAAACATGAGCTATAACAGTAGGCAATGGATTACTTTAATGTTTCAAGGGATGAAAGATTTGAGCACTTGAAATTGTAAGGCCTTCTTGTTAGCGCATTGAAGTCCATATTTCAAGTTATGAAACATGAGCTGTTATTTGACTGTGCCCCAGATGAGTTTGGTAGCTTTGAACATGTGTTTAAACTCTATGAAGATGGGATGAAGGTGCATGAGAAGAGGGAGGCTCTAAGAAGAAAAGGTCGTCTCCACATTATGTGTGGATGAAAGAACAATGAAATGAGTAAAACCAATTTATTTTTTTGAGTAATTCTTTTTTTTTCTTTTTTTTTTTGTGTTTTCCCTTTAATTGGCTTGATGTTAGGTGCAAATTAAAAAAAAATGAACCAAGAGTCAGAATTTAACTGAGTTTCTAACATGTTGTAGTCTAAATGGAAGATTGTCTGCAGAGAAATGTCTTAACATTTATCTTCCACCGTAAGGTTGGTGTTGAAGCAACAAATTCCACAAGTGCTACAAGCATATTGAAGTATTTGAGAATATCATCAATTGTATGGTATATTGGGTTTTTGAGAACCATGTTTAAGTTGGAAGGATATCTGATACTCTATAGAAAAGGAACTTGCAAGTTCTGATGCTGACAAAAATAATGCAAATGTTAGAAGGTTCACCTTTAACGAGTCTCCAATTTGTGGTAGTCACCACCATTTTATTAGTGCAATTGGCAGCCATGTTGATAAAGTTTTTGAGTTATATGAATCTTCACTAGCCATTGTTCTTATCTTTAATTATATTTAGGTGTCGTTATAGGTGTCGTTACATTCACTTCTTCAGGTTTTACAGCAACGCTAACTACATTATACAATATATGTCAAATCTATACCATTAACAGTTCAAGATCATAAATTATCATTTAAATTATTACTACAACTTTGTTAGGTACTTAAAGGTAATAATTTTATATCATTATTTTGATTTTAATTTACAAAATTTATATATATATATATATATATATATATATATATATATATATATATATATATATTTTGGATACCAATTCCAGTTCTAACTTTTTATTCCAAAAAAGTATTAAATTTAACATTAACAATATATCATATAATTTTTAAGATAGTAATCACTTAATTATATTGATTTTAATTATATTTTTGTTACTATCCTAATTTTGTTAAAATTAAACATTTGTAAATTATAACCCATTTCAAATCATGAAAATATTCATCATGTTTGGAATTTTGAATTTGTCATATTTAATTATAAGCTATTTTATTATTAAAAATAATACTTCATTTAAAATTGTTATTCACTTATGTTAATTTTGAAATCAATTTAAAAGTTATTTTCAATAATTATATTATTACAAAAGTTAAAATTATAATTTTCTTAAACTTTTAAAAATATAAAAATAACTATGATTTCAGTTTCAATTTTATTTTTAAATTAATATTAATATTGTTAAATTTACATTTCTATATATATAATAATAAAATTTGAATTAGAAATTCAAAAAAATAAATAAAATAAAAACATGGAAACAAATTTCCAATTTACAACTAAACAAATTATAAAATAATAAATTTTTAATTGGATTTTTTAATTCAACTAAAGAACTTTCTTATAATTTTAACATGGGAAAAATACATTTTTGGTCCCTGAAGTTTTACAAAAAATTGCAAATGGCCACTCATTGAAACTTTGTCACTGTTTGGTCCTCATACTTTCAAAATCAGTGGTATTGGTCCTTCAGTTAGGACAACATTAAAAAAATTGGTGAGTGGCAAATAACGTTTCACCTCAGCATGAGAGATGTTGACACGTCTGGTAAGAGATCTTTGACACGTGTTATTATATTTTTATTTTATTTTTACTTAAATGAAATATCAAAACATGTGTTTCACTTTGTTTTTTAACCTACGTTTGTTTCCCCTTGTTTTTTACCTACGTGAATTCGAAGACAGCCACTGGAAGAGTGAATCGGGACCACCATCGTAAGGGAGAACATTCTTCACTGCGCGACAGAGCCCCAAATTGTAATTGATGAAGATTGGTCATGAAAACCGTGAAGGGAAATAGAGATTGGAAGTTGCAATGGAGTTGTGAAATGTGGGGTTAGGGTGGAAGTGAAAGGTGGGATTAGGGTTTGTTTATTTTGTTGTTTAAACTTTCCAATATGAGGAGGAGTTATGGATCTAAATCTTCAACTACTTCATCTTCATCTTCTCAAATTCGAAATTCTAAATTTGTGCCAAGAATTTGCGGAAGTGGGGAAACTTTGTTGCTTTTGAAAGCCAATACCCAAAAGAACAATGGAAGATTTTTTTGGAGATGTAAAAATTGGGCTGTAAGTAACAAAGTCATTTTGAGTGTTTAGGGTTTAGATTTGTGGTAAATATTTTTGTTAAATTGATTTGTTTTCATTGCAGAGTGACAGAAATTGTAGGTTCTTCCAATGGGCTGAAGAGGTTGAACCTGAAAAGGAAGGACTACCAGAGAAAAAAAATGAGAATAATGTTTGTGTTAATGAAAGAATGCTTGTAGATGTGCTACAGAAGAATTCTAAGTTGAAGAAGAAGTTGATGGAAGAGAGAAAAATGGGTCAACTTAAGATGTGGCTTTTCCTTGTATCATGGGCATTCACTGTTACGTTTTGTGTTTTTTTTATGATGAAGATCAATTGTAACAAGCAATGTGTAGAAATATGTTATGAAATATTGGTCATTTGTTGTTAAATGAAGATATATGCAGTTCTTGTGATGTAACTTGAAATTGTTATTAGTCCTTTATGAGTAAAATTTAGTTGTTTTCAGTCCCTACGCTGTTATTTTAAGATGTAATTAGTCATTCTTTTATAAAGAATGGATAACGTATCTTATTTGAAATTTGCCCTCTGTATTATTAGTACCTGTGGGATAAATCTCATGTATATAGATTAATAAATAAAAAACGCTTAGAGAGATAACGAACTTGACTTTTTTTGCAATTCCAAACAACGTCACAAGTCATAAAGATAGTACATAACATGTCATTAAGTCATAAAGATAACAAGTGGTCCAAACAACTTGGCCATATTTGTCTGAAAAAGTTCACACAAAAGCTGATTCATAGCTAGCTATAACTTAATAATACTTGCCCCAAAAGACAGCTTCAAAAAATTACAAATAAAATTAAACGTCCACTATCATTGACAACAACAAAAGCACACACTTCTCAAAGTAGGTCACATGGGCTGTCAACTTGGGTTGCTAGAACTTGCTTCGGAGCCTAAAACCATGGTGGTTGGCACTACTTTATTATACCTCCTTCCTCCCCTTGTAGTTGGTGGTTGTGATGTGCTCCTTGTGGTAGATCTCAACCTGTTGCTCTGTCTCGCTCCAGATGCACTGGTGGTACATTCACTTCCAACATTGTTCTTTTGATGTCCTTTCCCCTATAATTAATATGCATGAATGAAGTTAAATGTTTGTAATTTAACTTTAAATACAATGTTTATGGTACAAAGATTACCTTCTTGTTCTTTGTAGCTTTGTAACCTCTGATATTGTGTCCATATTGGTTACATTTACTGCACTTCATCTTGACTGGTTTTTTCCCTACTTTAGAGTGATTGACGTTTTCATTAGCCTCTCTTCTTCTTAGTTTCTTGGGCCTCCCTGGAGGAGCCTTGTATGTAGGAGGAAGTAGTGGAGTTGCATTTGTCTTTGGCCACAATTGTTGTCCATTAATGGGTGAAATATGAGGCCCATAACAAGCTTCATATGCCTCTCTTTTATAAAATCGGTGGACATAATCTCCAAGTTGTTCTAACTTGTAGTTAATAGCAACAATGACATGTCTACATGGAATGCCTACCAAGTCCCAAAAATATCAATAACATTTGTAAGATCAATGTCAAACTTCTCGATAGTAAATCCTTGAGTGACTTCAAAAATTCCATCACCACTCCAAACAGCAATCCAATTGCCACTCTTCTCAACTTCCCTATCTAGCCTTTTACTTGGTTTAGGCATAACAGCTCCAGGATATGCAGCAAACTTTTCTCTTAAAGTAACAAATATAGTCATCAAATATGATCTAATCCACTCCATCATGGTAATAATAGGTTTATCCCTAGCTAAGAGTATTGTGTTGTTAAAAGATTCTGATAAGTTGTTCATAAGCACATCAAACCTAGGATATACATTAAACGCATGATTACACCATGAATGTAGTGGAATACCAACTAACCACTCATATGCAACAAGATTCACCTTCTTCAAGTCTTCCATTTTAGCCTTCCAACCTTGGTAATATGTCGCTTTGGCAGTCCCCATCATGAGGTTTCTAATCAGGATCCTTGCTCCAAACTTCTTCTTGTAGTTGTTGTACAAGTGTCTTAGACAAAACCTATGTTCCACCCCATGTAGGATTTCGTCAAACATTTGCATTAGCCCCTGCAAATAATTATAAAAACAACAGAAAATAGATTCAGATACAGACACAGTGTGCATAAATAAACAGATTTAGATTCAGAATTTACCTTCTATTGATTAGAAATAAACACCCAGTGATTAGATTGTACATCGCCAATGTCGTCCAGTTAGAGACTAATAAACCATCTCCAGGTCTCCTTACACTCATTTTCCACCACTACAGAGGCAAGTGGTAAATACTGATCATTTGGGTCCCTCCCTATAGCTACTAACAACTGCCCTCCATAACTATTTTTCAGGTGACAACCATCAACACCTATAAGTGGTCTACAACCATTAATGAAACCTTTTTGGCACCCCTCTAGACACATATAAAAAGACCCAAAACGTGGCTACAAGGTGGGTTGGGGATGATTAATTTTAATCTTGCATGTTGTACCAGCAAACACTCTTTTCAACTTTGTAACATAGTCATACAACAAGCTATATTGCTTCTGCCCATCCCCTTCTACAATGTCCATGTCAATTTGTTTTCCTTTCACAGCCCTCCACCTATTAATCCCAACACTATATGTCTTCTTTATGTCATCTACAATTTCATTTGCAGTCATCTTGCCAACGTTTCTATACTTGTCAGCAACAATTTTTGAAACCCAATCCTTGTTTGCATTCCTATTCGCAAATACCATCCCACAACTATGTGAATCAACCAATGTCTTCACTCGAAATGTGTGGTTGCCTCCAACTTTACTACATAGAATCAGAAACTGCATTTCTTCTTACAAATAACCCTAACTCTAATGTCATCATTTTTAAGAAAAATTACCACTCTTTTTCATTCAATACTGAGTACTCCTTGAGAGCTTGTTTAAACTCTGTAAAGGAACAAAACTCCATTCCCAAGCAGAATTTGAAGTCTGTTCCCATGTCGTCAGCTTTAAACATTGGGTTCTTTTGTACATCCTCCCTTTCACACTCTAGATCACTTTGTAACTCATCTATGTTATATGTTGCATCCATCTCATGATTTCACCAAATTAGGGTGTTTCAAAACCACCAGCACTTGCAGTAGCTGAAGGCTTTCTTTTTCTCCTATTCATTCTCATATTAAACTACCTTTGAAGAACATCTCTTATGTTCCTACGTGATGTATCATTGCATCCAAAACCATCATCATTGTCTCTATGAAGTTCTTCTTCACTTTCATCCAACACTTCATATCCATTTTCAACTACAATATCATCACCACTTTAAACATCTACATCTGCAGCCACATTTACATCATCCATAGTAGCAACATTTAACCCAGCCTGTCTGTGAGCATCCTCATTAACAACTTCATCATGATCCTTGAACATCAATGTCCCCAGCTACATCAATCCCATCCTCAGTTTCATTAACCATGTTATTATTAACATCACCAACGTGAACCTCATAGCCAGCCTTCTCATTAAGACCAGCAACTCCCTCCTGACCATCATTCTCGTTAAGACCAGCAGCTCCCTCCTAACCACCACCACTTTTAGTACCACTCTGTGTCCATTCAATAAACTCAATTGGTTCAACGGTACTAACCACATGTTCTACATAAATTTGGACCTCTTCTTTTCTACTTTCAGCATAGTCAGACAATTCAAATGCATCTTTATCTGTTACCAAAAGGCTTCAAATCTTTGTCCATTCTACCTCTTTTAGGCTTCCACCACAATTTCACCATTCCGTCATATTTAAATTCCTCTTTTAAGATGGAAAATGCCTCGAAATATGACCACCTATCAGCATCCACTCCATGGACCACATGTTCTTCCCCTCCCTGGTATCTCAGAAACCTTCCCTTAAAGGATTCGAATTTCCCCATATGGTAAAACGCAATCGAAAAAGCCATCTCTGAAAATGGAAGAAATAGAAACCCTAAATGCATGAAATAAAACAATAATGGGAGCGAACACAAACCATAGCTAAAACAAATACCACAACCTAGACGAATCAAAGAAAACGCCTATTTTAAATCAATAAATTCATATCTTTGTCTTCGTCTTCACCAAGGGATACCGAATGAAATGCCCTTCGTCTGTAAGGTTTCCCACTTCGATTAAAGAACCAAACCAAACCACCTTTCTCATGAAATCTACGTGGTGAAAATTGTTCTCCCTGACAGTGGTGGTCGTGATTCACTTAGGTAAAAAACATTTGCCTCAGTTGGAATTTCACTCACTCAAGGTTAAACACACATTTTGATATTTCATTTAAGTAAAAAAAATAAAAATATAATAACACATGTCAAAGATCTGTTACCAGACATGTCAACATCTCTCATGCTGAGGTGGAACGTCGTTTGCCACTCACCAATTCTTTTAACGTTATCCTAACTGAAGGACCAATACCACTGATTTTGAAAGTATGAGGACCAAACGGTGACAAAGTTTTGATGAGGGACCATTTGCAATTTTTTGTGAAACTTCAGGGACAAAAACGTATTTTTCCCTTTTAACATATAAGAAGAGTTCAGATAGCAACGTAATATGAAAGAGGAAGAACTCAAAAAGTTTAATGAAAATGTGTGAATAATAAAATATAATAACAATAGAAATTAAAATATGGTATAAAATAATAAATAAATAAATAATAATGATATCATTGATAAATTAAAGTGAAACTAAATAATAAAATATTGGAAATAATTTACTAAAAATTGTAAAATACTTATGTTAAATTTAAATAATAAATTAAAAATAATTTCAATAACATAAAAATAAGTCTATTATTAGAAATAAAAATTACAAATTCTTTGAAATTAAAAAAATAAACTAACGATTTCAATTTCAATTTCTTTCTAAAAGTAAGTTTTATATTGGTAAAAGTATCACTACTAGAAAAAAGTCATTTAGCCACTGAAAAAGGCGGTCACAAATTGTGACTGAAATAGCCACTGATTTGCACCAGTCTCAAATTAGTCACCGAAACAACGACTAAATGACTTGTTGTTGATATTAGTTCGTACAATGACTGAATTAGCGACCAAAAATATTCGTTACAAACATCCAGTCGCTAAATCGATGGCCGTGAAAAGTGGAATAAATTATTCGTTTTAGCCACCAAAATAGCCACCAAATTAAATGATTTATTAGCGATCGATTTTGTTGTGGTGGCTAAATAGCAACTGAATGTGTTTCAGTGGCTAAATATGAATCAACTTATTACTTACACAAATTTTGGAGTTTTGGTAGCGACCAAATATATTTCAGTTACTTAATTATTTTGGGTGTTTACCTCCATTATTTTCAGCTTACCCCCAAAATTAAATGATTTTGAGTTTGCCTCCAAATCTCATTTCATATCACAATTGTTCTGAATTTTCGTTTCAAACCCTAACTATCCTTCTCCTTCACAACTTCCATCAACTCCTCAAAGGTTCCATCACCTGCAAGTTTTGAACCACATCAGCTCTTCACAACTTCCATCACTTGCGGGGTTTGAACCACATCACTTACTCGCAGTTTTCATCACTTGCGGGGTTTGAATTGCAAGTTGCTTGCTTCTATTTAAATCACAGCGCATTGGGGTTTGTTTCGATCACTTACACAAGTTTTTTCTCATTCCCAGAATGCTTATTTTCATTTCTTCGTTGGGATTTAATTTATCATGAAATTGTTTGAACTTATAATTGCAAAACTTTTGCCCAAGGAGTTGCAGGAATGGAGTTGCAGAAATGTAAGTTTTTCCCCCACTTTTTTCATCTTAATGCTTTTAAATGGTTTTCGTTTGACTGCTACTATATGATTTTGGTCTGTATCGAGGTTGTTGTTTGGTCTGTGTTTGTGGAATATCAAGAATGTGTGTTTTTCAATGGGAATGGGTAATTTGTGATGCAGTGTGTGCTTGGGCGTGAGGGAATTGCAAAACATACCCCTTAAAGCACACTCCATTTCCCTCCCGTAGAAATCAATTCCAACCTCATGAGAAGGGGGTTTGAGCATGTTATGGTGGTTCCATATCTACTACAACTCATTTTGACAAAATGGTTATCTTATTATATCTTTATATTTTCTATGTATTTAAGTCAAATTCAATATATTAGACTTACGTATTCAATTTTATCTTGTGTTTAAATATATGTAGATTAAGGAGCTAGAACGACCACCAACTACTTGGGAGATTATATAGAGAACAACAAAGTTGAAGACTAGAGAAAGGGTCAATGATAAGACCTGTGATCTTGTGGTGTGTTTAAACTCTAGGTTATAATTTAATATTCGTTACATGTTTGTTTACAACAATCACATTTGACTTCATTTTGAAGAGAAATATATGCAACGCTGAGAAGAATCCCAACAACATCAAAGTAATGAAGGATCTTCACAAAACTCTTCTATTACCTCCATTGATGACAATGAATTATACCATGTTGTTGTTGGGGTGGAAATAAAGGGGATGTGTATGGGCTTGGTGCATTGAGCAAAAGGTTTACTCCTTCTACATTTGCTCACTCTAGTACTAGCCAAGCTCTAATGGTTCATGAAATAGAAGAAATGCGTGAAACTATTCAAAAATTAAATGGTGAATTGAAAGCTAAGGATAAGACATTTGATGAAAAGATGGCACAATTGATGCAAGATAATGAGCAACAGAAGGAACGCATACGCCAACAAGAAGAGCATATGAAACTTATTTTACAACACATTAAGTTGAGCAATCTTATGCCAAGCCCTTTTGATCCTCCTGACAATGGAGATGATGTAGTAGATCGTTCTAGTGATGGTAGTCCACATGAACATTAGTTAGGTTTAATTATGTGATGACTTTAAAACTTGCATATGTATTTAGAACTCCTTTCATTTTGATTTTATGTTGGATCATGTATTACACAACCTTTTACTACATTATATATTAAGTTTATTGTTATTTAGTATAATTAAATATTTAGTATTTATAAGCACATATAAAATTGAATATAAGCACGTTCATTTAGCAATCAGTTTAGCCACCGTTTTAGCCACCGTTTTAGCCACCGTTTTAGTCATCGATTTAGCCACCAATTTAGCTACCAATTTAGCAATCGGTTTGGCCACCATTCTAGCCACCGATATTATTTGAATTATATTAAAAAAACATATCTATTTGCGACTGATTTAGCGACCAAAATTTCGATTGCTAAATTGGTCTCCAATACTTCAAGGTGACCAAATTTATAGTGACCAATTAGCGATTGTAATATCGGTGGCTATTTAGCCACCGATTTTAGTATTGGTGGCTAACTGTTTTGCGATTAGGATTTTTGCCACTATTTATTTTTGGTGGCTAATTCAGTGACTAAGGGTGTTAGTCACCGATTTTAGCCATTTAGCCACCGATTTCGTCGGTGGCTAAAATGTTTTTTCTAGTAGTGTATGTTTGAATTTGAAATTTAAAATCTAAATTATAAAACTAATTCCTTTTTACTAGACTATTTTAACACTTTTAAATAACTTTCACATATTTTTAACATGTGAAAATAATTTATATTTAGAATATAAACAAATTTTGGATGATAAAAAATTCAACAAATTTAATGGTTCTTAAAAATTAATAATTTATTATAACACGTAATTATATTTAATAATAATATAATAATATCATAACATAAAAATAATAATAATAAGGTTTAATCATGCCTTTGGTCTCCATTTTGGAGTCAAAATCTCAAATTGGTACCCAAATTTTTAAAAGTCTCAAATTGGTCCCCTATTTTGTTAAAACGTCTCAAGTTTTCCCTAAGTCTGGCTAGACGACGTTAAATGGGGTGCCGCATGTCAGTTCCTCAATTTTTTGATTTTTTTTATTTTAGTTTCTATTTTTTTTTAATTTTTTAAAATTAAAAATTTTGCCACGTGTCAAGCTGTCGTCGTGCCACGTGGCAGGGCTAGAGTGATGTGGCAGTGATAATGCCAAGTGTCAGTATTATGTCAGGTGTCATTTCCTTAGTCTCAATTTGGTCCTTGTATTCTAATTTTTGTCTCAATTTAGTCTCTATTTTTGTAAAAATAGTTCAATTTCATCCCTCTCCAAATTAAAAAAAAATTAATTTTTATATAAATGTTATACAAATATTTTTATTCAAATTGATATTTTTATTATATATTTTTAACATAGCTAAGTTTATTTAAAATTATGTTTCACATTCAACTTTAATTAAAAAATTTTCAAATTTTAAATTTATATGTTTTTTATTGTTACGTGAACTAGTTAATTTATGATTTTTTTTCTATTAACATTATTTTCAATTAACAATTTTAAATAAAGTTCAATGTAAAATATTAATTAAATAAACTTAATTTGGTTAAAAATATTTATTTGAAATATCAATTTTGATAGAAATATTTGTGTACATTTATATAGAAATTAAATTTGATTTCAATTTGGAAAAGGACAAAATTGCTCATTTTTTACAAAAATTGTGACTAAATTGACACAAAAATTAAAATAAAGGGACCAAATTGAGAAATTGGAAATGACATAATTGACACGTGTCATTATCACTGCCACATCACTCTGTCACTGCCATGTGGCACGATGACAGTTTGACACGTGGCAATTTTTTTATTTTTAAAAAGAAATTCAAAAAAAATAAAAAATAAAAAATTCAAAAAATCCAGGAACTGACACGTGGCACTCCCTCTAACGGTGTCAACCCAGACTTAACAAAAATGGCAAACTTGAGACATTTTAACAAAATAGGGGACCTATTTGATACTTGTGAAAATTTGGGTACTAATTTGAGATTTTGACTCCAAAATGGGGACCAAAGGCATGATTAAACCTAATAATAAAAGGTGTACAAATTAGGTTGTGATTTTTTGTTAAGTGTTGTATTCTTTTAGTTTTTGAATCTCATTTTAAACGTGGTAAGGTCGTATGTATTCAACATGTCTAGATGATAATGAACTTTTCCACATTGAAATTCAAAACAAAATTGTGTATTGATGTTCATAACATGTACATGCATAGATATTGAAAATATTGAACATTCATATTGAGAAAAAGAATAATTATTATCTATTATTAGTGTTGTCACAATTGTCGATTTTCAATATTGTTGCATTGAACATGAACATGGGTAAGTTAATACTTCTTATTTTGAATCATATTTATCATCATTTTTAAAGTGTAAAAATTATTTTTAATTTCTTAATTTACTTCTAAATTACTATAGAAAACAAAATTAAGTTGTCTTAAAAATAATCTTGTGCGTTGCGTTGTTCATTTAATCTACTAGCAAAATGCAAGAAAGTATGATAATGGTGATGGAGCAAAAGGAAACATACACAACCATCCTTTGGAATTTCAACACTATCTACATAACTTCGAAGGTATGAAAAAAATATTTCTTTAATATTCACTTACATTTATTTTGATAGATTGTTTGCAATTTTGACATTGTCAAAGTGAATACTATAAAGGACATATGTTAGATGTTGTCAACACTAAATTGATGTTAGTTACATGAAATCAACAAAGGTTAATGTGAATTCTTCTATAAAACTAGCAGTGCCTATATGTGCATTTTGCTGTAAAAGATTTTGTCTTCATTTGGCTCACATTGTTAAATCAATATTTTAAAAGTGTTTTAAACAATCCTATTTTTTGATTTATTATTTCGTATTGCGTGCTTTAATAGTGTTTATTCATAGTATATGATTTGGTGCACCTTAAGGAAAACATGGAGATGAATTAGGTATACTTTTACATAGATATTTATTAATGAAAAATTACGAGAATTCATGCAAAGTTCCCAAACATGTAAGTTGGTGCCCTGACCTTTTCTTGATTTTCATAAATACAATGCATAATTTTTTGGGTATTTAAAGTATGTGCACATTAAGATTAAGACAAATTCAACACCATCTATATATCTCGAAAGGTATGCCCAAGATCTGTTTATTGACTCAGAATTCATTTTGACAAATTCTTTATGAGTTTTGCCTTATGAAAGTAAATACTAGAAACACTACTAGAAATTCTTATATTACATGAGATTTTTCTTGCAAATTTGTTAAAAAATTGCAAGAAAAGACTTTTTTCTACCATTTTTTCTAAGAATTTTAATTGATAAGTAATTCCTTCGTGGGTAATCATTTCCTACGAAATTATAAAATCTGCAAATATTTCCTACAAAATTTGTTGCGAAAAGTGTTTTATACAAAATATTTTGCAAAATAATTGGTAGCAATAACAAAATTTGTTGAGCTATGGAATAATATAAAAATAATAATACTTGAGAAATAAAAAAATACTGATCCCCATCATATAAATTTTAAAGAAAAAAAATTACAATGTACTTCCTGATATCTTAAAATCCGTAAACATATGCAAAGCCAACTACTTATATTTATGCTATATACATTGTTGAGCAGATAAATAAAAGCAGTTAACCAATTATATTTCAGTATGTAGTCACATTGATGAGTTTATGGTGAAAAAAAACATTTAAAAGTACGTTGAACACCAATCCTCTAGCACTTGAAAAAGTATACTAGCATTGTTGGGCCTTCTACCATCACTATAGTTCCATTGCGTCATCACATCATTGGTTTGCTTCTTTTACTTCCATTACTCCATCACATCATTGGTCACATCTTCCATCACATCATGGTTGCTTTATTTGAAAAATTGGCGCTCAAAATAAAATTACATAAAAGTCCTTATACATGTGTCAAGAGGAGAAGAAATTGGATCATACGATAATTACGGAAATATCCTGATTTTTTACAAATATCAACAAAAGAAGATCGACCATATTAATAATTGCATTAATGCTATATTTTTTTAGTGATATAGTAGATATAGTAGATGGTATATTTTCTCAGTGATATAGTAGATTTCTTTGATTTTAATCCCAACTGCAAAACCAAAAAATATAAGAACCATGAAATAAAATCAAATAAGAAAACAAAACCTAGAAAACGTAGAAATAAAGCTTAACGGGAAGAAGAAAAGGTTTGCTTCTTTTTCTTCCATTGCTTCATCACATCTTTTATCACATCATGGTTTGCTTCTTTTTCTTCCATTGCTCCATCACATCATTGGTCACATCTTCCATCACATCATGGTTGCTTTATTTTAAAAATTGGCACTCAAATAAAATTACATAAAAGTCCTTATACATGTGTCAAGAGAAGAAGAAATTGGATCATACAATAATTACGAAAATACCCTAATTTTTGACATGTGTCAAAAAAGAAGATGAGTCACATTAGTAATTACATTAATGGTATGTTTTTTTAGTGATATAGTAGATAATAGATGGTATATTTTCTTAATGATATAGTAGACTTCTTCGATTTTAATCCCAAATGCAAAACCAAAAAACCTAAGATCCATGAAATAAGATCAAATAAGAAAACAAAACCTAGAAAACCTAGAAATAAAGCTTAACGGGAAAGAGAAAAGGTTTGCTTATTTTTCTTCCATTGCTCCATCACATTATTGGTCACATCTTCCATCACATCATGGTTGTTTTATTTTAAAAATTGGCACTTAAAATAAAATTACATAAAAGTCCTTAGACATGTGTCAAGAGGAGAAGAAATTGGATCATATGATAATTACGGAAATATCCTGATTTTTTACAAATATCAAAAAAATAAGATCGACCATATTAATAATTGCATTAATGCTATATTTTTTTAGTGATATAGTAGATATAGTAGATGGTATATTTTCTTAGTGATATAGTAGATTTCTTTGATTTCAATCCCAACTGCAAAACCAAAAAATATAAGAACCATGAAATAAAATCAAATAAGAAAACAAAACCTAGAAAACGTAGAAATAAAGTTTAACAGGAAGAAGAAAATGTTTGATTCTTTTTCTTCCATTGCTCAATCACGTCTTCCATCACATCATGGTTTGCTTCTTTTTCTTCCATCGCTCCATCACATCATTGGTCACATATTCCATCACATCATGGTTGCTTTATTTTAAAAATTGGCGCTCAAAATAAAACTACATAAAAGTCCTTAGAGATGTGTCAAGAGGAGAAAAAAGGCATAAATAGAAACCAACCTTTGTACACGTGTCATAAAAAGAAGTTGTGTGAAAATTTTGGAAAATGACCAAATAACCACAATAATGAACACATGTCAACACATTGAAGTGGGGTAATGAAGTAATTTACTTAAGGTTCAGTTTTCTTTGTTATATAGTAGATTTACAGCTAGTATATGAAAACATAATTGTTGACATGTGAAGCCAAGGTGGTATGCTTCTTGAAGATTTGATGAAGATTTAATGAAGCTCTTTTGAACTATCTTGAAGCCATTATCATTGGAATGAAGCCTACATTGATGAAGGAAAGGAGATTTGATGATAACCATGTTGATCAAGGCTGGAACGTGTGCTCTCCACATAGTTACATCATTAAGAAAGTGTATTTGAAGTTTGTAATTCATATTGTAGACCTTGTAGCATTAATTAGATGTTTTTGGTCTTAGGTGTGTCTTTTAATATGTTGAATGGTTTTTCAACAGATTAAAATGTATCTTTTAATCTGTTGAATGGTTTTTTAACAGGTTCAAAGGTTGGTTGTAGTAGTCTTAAACTGCAACAAATTCAATCAGTTGATTTATTTTTTAATCGACTGATTTCAAGTGAAATCAACCGATTGATTTGGAAATCAACCTGTTCAATTTCGTAACAGTTTAACTATAAAAGTTGTGATTTTCGAAAGAGAGGTGAGTTGATCATTTTTTAGCACGAATTTGTTCTGGAAACTTGTGGAAACTCTCTCCTTCGTGATCATACAGTTTGTAGCAGTTGAATATTGATCTTGGATCAATTCTTGAAGCTTTTGGCTTGGTTTGAAGCTTGGAGGAAGGGGTTTGTGGTAGGCTGGGTTGTGTTACCACTGAGGTTTGATCTTTCTCAAGCTTTGTGTGTGTGCCTGGTGGTTTACCAGGTCTAGAAGAGGGTTCTTATTGTGCTAGTGTGTCTCTTGTGTGATTCAAGAGTCTTTTGTGGTGTTTTTGCATATTTTGAAAGTGTAAGGGTGGACACTTTGTAAATCTTTTGAAATAGTGCAAAGTCAAGCTCAGGTTGTCTTGACAAACTGGATGTGGCTCATGTTTGAGTGAACCAGTATAAAAATCTTGTAGTCTCCTATCTTCTCTAACTTTTCTCTCTTGCATTTTCATTTTAAAGTTTCAAGAACTTGTGTTTTAATAATCTTTTTCATGTTCTTGCATGTTTTCATGGCATCTGCAGCATTGAGCATGTTTGCATAATCATTTAGAACTTGTCTTGATCAATCTTGTGCATTGTTTCTGGTTTAAAACTCAAATCTACATTTCTGCATTTTTCCCAGTATTTTAGTCGACTATTTTCCTATTTCAATCGATTGATTATACCAGAACATAATCTGTTTAGTAATATCAATCGATTAACTTTGTTTTTGACCGATTGAAAGTGTACAGTTCAGTACTGCTTGCATCCTAACTTTGTGATCTAATTGATTCAATTAAAGGTGGTTTACAGCTTTCAAAGATAGCCTAAATTTTGAACTAGCCAATTCAACCCCCCCTTCTTGGCATTTCAACCATTTCAAAACTAACAATAATAGCCTCCATATAAAGTTGTTCTCATCAAGCATTTTTTACTTTTTTCATGAAGTGCATGTCCATTCACTACTTAAATACATATATTTTTTTTTCTTATAAAGTTATTATTGTCATAATGGAGTCTGTAAAATAATTACTTTTACCAAAATATCATTTACAGGTGACAATAAAACATAAAGTTTTATTGTAGGGAAGGTACAATTCAATAGGTATGTATTGTTTTGACAATTGTCAAAATATTTAAATGCATGTGTTTTCATTGAGTGGTCATAATGTAATGAATAGTAACTCAACCACCTGTAATAGTAACTTACATAATTCGTTTTACATTTGCTCATTGTAAGTTTTTCCTTTCTAATGAGTATTAAGTGCATGTCATGTCATTTAATAAATGCATATCTTTTGGAGGACCGTAAAACTTTTATTTGCGTGTAGGAGTAAATAAAATAATGACTTGTACAGTAATCTAATTTCATTAAGTGCATGACAATTGACTTATTAAATGCATGTCTATTCATTGAGTGTTGAGTTTATCTTTTCATCTTCATTTGTCTTTTCATTTAGTGTAAATATCTTATTTTAATGCTCATTCAATTAATAAATGCATGTGTTATCATTAAGTGTAAATTCATGTCCATTTATTTCATAAATGAATGTCAAATCATGATTTATATATCTAATGTGGAAAACTTTAATTGTGCCCATTAAATGCATGTGAATTCATGATTTATGTTTCCAATGTTGAAAATTTTAATTATATATTCATCCATATTCATTAAATGTACTGAATTCAATTTTTGTGCAAATGTAATGTTATACAAGGCAAAGAGAATCTTGTATGCAAGCTTCATAAAAGTTTGTATGGGTTGAAACAAGCACCGCGACAATGGTATAAGAAGTTTAATGAGTTTATGAGAAACTCAGGATTTCACAGATGTGAAGAAGATCATTGTTGTTACGTAAAGAAATATGTTGATAGTTATATCATTCTTGCCTTGTATGTTGATAACATGTTGATTGCTGGTGCTAATATGGCAGAAATTGACAGGTTGAAGAAACAATTGTCAGAAAATTTTGAAATGAAGGATCTTGGTCCAGCCAAGCAAATTCTTGGTATGAGAATTTCCAGGGATAAATCTAAAGGTATTCTAAATTTATCTCAGGAAAAATATATAGAAAAATTGCTTAGCAGGTTCAATGTTGGAAATTCTAAAACCAGGAATACACCTTTGGGAACTCACTTAAAGTTCTCAAAAAGACAATCTTCTCAGACAGAGGAAGAAGAAAATCACATGTCTAAAGTGCCATATGCATCTACAGTAGGGAGCTTGATGTATGTTATGGTTTGCACCAGACCTGATATAACACATGCAGTGGGAGTTGTGAGCAGGTTTCTATCCAATCCCGGAAAGGAGCATTGGGAAGGTGTGAAGTGGATATTGAGATATTTGAAGGGCACTTCAAAGATGCATTTGTCCTTTAAAAGAAGTAATCTCACTTTATAGGGGTTTTCTGATGCAGATTTGGGAGGTGATTTGGATGGTGGAAAGAGCACAACAGGTTATATTTTTACGTTGGGTGGCACAACTATCAGTTGGAAGTCCAAACTTCAAGGAAGAGTCTCCCTTTCAACCACTGAAGCTGAATATATAGCTATCTCAGAAGCAGCAAAAGAGATGATATGGTTGAAGAATCTTCTAAAAGAATTAGGAAAAGGGCAAGATGAACCTTCATTGTTCAGTGACAGTCAAAGTGCCATTTGTCTTGCTAAAAATCCAATTCTTCACTCCAG
>Ga0209589_1006631_pt1 | contig 19055 bp, 11 predicted proteins | sample CowpeawhiteBW_FD_187525 | JGI IMG/M metagenome (GOLD analysis project Ga0209589, IMG submission 187525) | Root nodule microbial communities of legume samples collected from California USA - Cow pea white BW (SPAdes) (version 2) | ecosystem: Host-associated > Plants > Roots > Nodule | place: USA...
TACTAAAAATGAGTTATAAAATTAAGTATTGAAATTTATATTAAAGTTAATGGTAAAAGTCATGAATAACATATTTGTAAGTCATTTTTAATAACAAATATAAATATAACACTTATATAAATAATAAATTTGATCTTAAGGGAGACACAATATTTTTCTATTTTGTAAAAAAATATTCAGACAAAAATTGAAACAAAAAAATTGGATACTAAATTGAAACCAATAAACATATATGGTACTAAATTGAAACAAATAGACACATATGGAAACTAAGTTGAAATAAAGACAATGACACTTGTCAGGTATCTTGCCACGTGGCGATACCTTGTCACGTGTCATATCAAAGATTTGACATGTGGCAAAAAAAATTTAAAAAAAAATTCAAAAAAAATTTAAAAATCTAGAGGCTGACACGTGACAAGGTAGTTAACGCCGTTTGTAAAGACTTAACGGAAGGTACTACATTGATGCAATAATCAAAATTGGGTACAAAATTAAGACAAAGTTCAAAGTTGATACCATTTTAAAATTTTCGAACAAAAGTGAGTATGATCCGAGTAATTAAACCTTTTGAAATTAATATTTTACAAAGGTGACTTCTGGATTTTTCCTTCGGGAACAAGTTTTTCGAAATTTTCAAAATATAATTTCTAGAAAAAAATTTATCAAATAAAATTTCCAAAATATAATTTATTTATCTCTTCTTTTTCTTCCTTTCGAAAGCTGCAGCCACCTCGAAAAAAGAAGTTGTTGTAGGAGTTGCAGCTGTAATGAGACGTGACGTGGGTAATGAAGGAGGGTATTTTAGTCTTTTTGTTTGTAATATAGGGGTGCAGTAAGTAACCAAGGGAATGCAGTAAGACAAAAAGCCTTATTTAAACTTAACAAACTTGCAAATTGAATATTTAATATTTGTTTTATCGCCTTTAGCCCAATAATTCTAAAAGAAGAAAAAAATGATACAATTATTCTTTTTTTTACAAATGGTCTTCGACTCCGTCTTTATTAAAAAAGGAGTTAATTTGGGGTCAAAATTATATTATTAGCATAGCACCTGCCCAATAAATCCTATGAAATGAAAACGAGAGCTCAACTACGTTCATCCAAAATATGTTTTTGGATTATCTCCCATTCATTTAAAAATGTAAAAAGAAATAGCTTACAATTTTTTTTTAATCGTTTTGTAAATATGTTTTACAAAAAAAGAAAGATAAATCAAAATGATAAATAACATACATACAAAGAGAAATTAGTATAATTTACTTTTGTAAAATAACAAACAATTGTTGCATCAATTCATAACACCTTAAAAATAAATATTTCGGTGCAATTTCAAAAAAAAAATGTTGTTCAAATTGACAAATTCGCTTAGACAATTTGTTTTGTATTTTCTTATATATAAAATGCATCATAAACTTTTGTCGTGGTTTTTAGACCCCATTTATTGAAAAATACAAAATAATACAAAATAGCATAATCGTTTTGATTGGTTGTACCATGATTAAAACTTTTTCTTTTAAAAGAAATATGGTTTAATTATAACACACACGTACACTATATTTAAATGTAAGAAATAAAATATGAAGATGGAGATATACCTTACGCAATATGCAATTTCTGACCTAATCCTCTTCGTAACAACTCCAAATATATGAGTATGGTTTTGGAATGATGGCATTGTCTATTATGGTTTTGTCAAACATGGGAATCAATATCATATCATGGGACCATTTATTCTTGTTCAACCACTCTTGCTTTTTTTTTTTTTTCTTTTTTTTAAAACTTTCACTTCTTAAAATATCTACAGTTATAAAAATCTAAAATAAAATAAAATATGTGCTATCAGTTTCTGAGCTGTGAAAAAATCAAAAGATAATGCAAAAGTTATAGCTTTAGAAGAGAAGACAAAAGTAGAAGACAAGGTGAAAAAAGAAGAGGGTGAAAATTAAAGGATAAACAGAAAATCTGAAAACCATGATGAGAAAAACGACGTATCAATTGTTGATTTTGTGTAAAAATATGATATGTTTGAAGGTATCTTAGAATAAGCCAAGGCATGTAAATCAATCTGAGAGGCCCCACTATACTGCTCTAGCAGTAGCTCACACTAATTACAAATCAAAATCTACTTTTTTGTTTTCTATATAAATAGTTTAACATGAAATCAATACCAGAATGGTGCAGAAAGCTATGCAGCTACTGCATATATTTTAATAATAATAATAAATAAATAAATAAATTTCTTAAATAATACCTTTTCAAAATAAATTTCTCCAGATAAATATAGGGCTAAAACAATAAAATACATTTTCCGTGGCACGATCTACTGTGCTAAACATAATATACAAGAAACTCTATACTTTTATTTATATATATATATATATATATATATATATATATATATATATAAAAAAATATACACAAAAAAATAAAAGGAGAATGCTGACTAATATTTTAAAAATACTAAAAATATTAAAAATATCGGTTATAATCAATAATCTTTAATTTTATTATTTTTATATTAAAAATAAAAGTAATTTTATTAATTAAGATAATATAAATTTACAATATATTTTATAAAGATAAAAGTGTCTTTTAAAATTTCTAAAGAATATATTTGACACAAAATAAATATTCTGAAAATTCTAAGGTTTATACTAAAATGTAAGAAAAAACATTTCTATGATCTCATACACCTGAAGAGTCTCTCAATGAAAATTTAAAATACGTTTGAAAAGGTACAATCTTTAATTTTGAAAAAAATAACTCTTTGAAATTTATAATCTTTTCAAATTCTTCTATGATGAAAATATTGTATTTTCATATAAATTTTTTTCCCTTCTTTATAATATCTTTTGTCAATACATTTAATTATATTTTAATTTTTAACAATATTAAAATACATTTATTTTATTATTTATTAACTTTATAGGTGTTATCAAATAAATTTTTAATTAGAACTATACACCACTTATGACTATTTTTGTTTTTTAAATAAAATAAAATTATATTTATTATATTAGATCAAGATTTATTTAATATTATAATTAATTGTGCACTGTTGTTAAATTTAAGACATATTAATTATTTTTATTTAGTGTTTTTAGAGCACTAGTTAGAGAGACTCAAAATAAAATAACATGTTCTCTTGTCACACATTTTTTCTGTCTTTCATATTTTCATAATTTTTATCAATTTTCAATACTTATAATATTTTATAGTGTAATTATATAACTCTTAAATTTGATAAGTAAATAATTTAATTATATGTGTGCATTAAACATTTAAGAGGACTTAGAAACGAATGTTTATTTATTTTTAGTGTACACAACTAATAAGTTCCTTTACAAATTTATTTTAACCGTATATCCATTTATTTAAATCTTTTAGAAAACTTAATTTTGGAGAAAATTTTCTAAAGGATCAGAGAAAGTACACAGGATCTTTTGTTTCTGTGAATTTGGGTTTATTTCTCTCTCTATATGCATATATTTGTTTTCAGATAATCTTCGAACTAAAATGTTGATTCTTAGTACATACACATATTGCTGAATAATGTTTTGTCTTACTAACAGTGGTCCTCTAAATGATGTGCACGACTCTGCAAACTTCTGATTTTTCTGTACTGCACACCATTAAAATACTAATCTCATGCTTCTATTGCAATGGATAAGAATCTTCACCAACTTAGTTTTTGTTCATGTAATTATGATGGTGCTTATTTTAAAACAAAGACCTGAAAAAAAAAATGCAATTTAACTTTTCTAAATCACTATTTAAAATGGTTGTTGTAACCTGTTTCTTCAGTTTTCTTCTCATTTCAAGGAAGTAAAACTGTGACAGACTTTTAAGTAAGATTTCTCTTTCTATTGTAGTAAATGAAACGTACCAAACTCGTTTCTCACTCTTTTCTTGTGATTAATACTCTAAGTTGATTGATGGAACACGTGGATTTGAAAAGTATAATCAACTTATTATTATATCATATGTTGATCCAAATCAATGTCATCACCTATAATATACTTTGGCACACTAGAGTGAGCCATAGCCTATAGAATAAAGTTATGATCATTATTCTAGAACGACCTAATAATATTTTTCACAAGTCATAGAATTTTCGTATTAGAGCATCAACACATCTTAAACTTCTATAAATATAACTCTAACATCAACCCTATTTGGTGAACATTAATAATGGAAGGTCTTGGTCTACCTAACTTTTTCTAGTTAGTTTATTAAGGTAGACAAGTTTTAATGCAATTATGTTATTTCCCTAACTCTTTCTAGTTATTTTTTTTAAGGTAGACAAGTTTTAATGCAATTATTGTTATATAGTGTAGTAGATTTTTGTAAATCATGGTATTATTAAGTGTTATTTGAAGATTTTGCATCAATAAAAATAATTCGAATTTACACATGAAAATAAATTTCACTTAGATGATTTAGATTTAAAATTTACCTTTTTATTATGTTATAAAAGTCCTCTAAAGTCTCATATTAAAATTTGTTGTTTGTTCGATTGATAGTAATACTTGTATCAAAATATTATCGAATTATTTATATATTAATATTTAGTTTCATATTTAAGATGTATATGTTTTAGTATGGAGAACAAATTCTACCACATAAATATAAATGAGTATAAATTTTATTTTATAAATTTATTTTGTATAATTGAGTTTGGTTGAAGATATACTTTTTAAAATATATAATACCGTTTTTTTTTTCGTTTTAGAAAAAATTGTGATTGTGTAATTTTTCATAGAGAGTTAATTGCAATAACTTGTTTTCTGAAAGCAATAATTTGTGATTGAAAATTTCAAAGTTATAATAATGCTATCTATTTTTTTAGAACTTCGATTAACTTAAATATTTACTTATGTGCATCATCTTATGCTTGTCATTAGTCAACTATCATTTATAGAACTTATCAATCATGAAAAAAAAAAAAAATACTAATTTACTATGGAAACAGGAGAATCATGAGATGAAGGTATCAACTAGGAAGAAGATATGAGTGAAGAACATCAACGATTCCTTTGGTGGAATATAATTGCTACCAAAGTAAAAGCAATAGTGATTTTTATTTTACTATTATTCTGAAAACTAGTTTAACAAGTTCTGTTTCAAAAATAAAAATTGTTTAAGATGTTCATATATATTTTCACTTGAAAGAACCTTCTTATGGGTAATTTTTTAGAAGTTTTATTTTACATACTAAATAAAAAACACATTTAGAAAAATAAAAATTTTTGTAATTTTACTAGAACGTACAATACTAAAGTACGAGTTTTTTTATTTTTATTTTTATTTTTTATTTTTTTTTTATATACATCAGTGTTCAGAGTAGTTATCGCAATGTTCTTCATTTGCGTTGCTTCGTTAAATACCGAAATTCTGAGATTTCATTATTGGTTGCTTTTCCTGACAAATGAAAAAAACATACATATTCTGTTCTTCTTACATTCCTTTTATGCTTTCCCTGGTCGGTCTCTTCCGGGTTCCTTGCTTGGCTTGTCACTGCATGCAACCATAGAAAAAAAAAAAGGATAATTCAAATGTTAGTTTTTCTTAATTTTTCTTAAAAAATTTGTTTTGTTTGATATTACTAAATTATGGAATTCTAACCTAGTGAACTCTTGATTCCATATTTTGTAACTGTATATGTAAGAACTGAAAACATAGATGTGTTTTAAGGAATCTAAATCTAAATCGAACATAGTATGTAGCATGACGGCGCATCGCATGCAACTCAACAGACACACACAAAGTAAAAAGCTCAAGTAATCACATGACATGTTTGTTGCTTCATTTTCTTTTTCAGCTCATCACAGTGATGATAAACGTTATCTGGCGCTGTAGATTTTCTTTCTGCTTCTGCAATTGAAAGGGTACAACGGTTGTCCTTCATCAGGTAGGTCAATTATCATCGGTTTAACAAGAAGTTAAAAATTAAAAATTTGGAAAACCCACATTCTATTTTCTGTCTTTTTGTTGCACGTTATCATGGAGATGACCCTTTCTTATTGGTTTCGATTTTCTCACCACATTATTGTTATCAAAAAATGTTTTTTTTTTTCTTCTCTTCATTATTAAACTGTCATGAATGAAAAATAATATAACGAGAAATTGGGTGTGAGTGAAAGAGACACTCAGTTACCACCATTATCATAACACAAGCTTCACTCATAGGTTTCCCGCGAAACATAGATAGATGGATATATAGCGAGAGAAGAAATTGTTGTGCTTGTGCTTGGCGTTGTATTTTTTTCTCGGAAAAGAAAAAGGGTTTTTTGACATGGCACTGAGCTTTCTGGAAAAATCTAAGCCAATTTGAATTGGTCACGCTGGGAAAGGGAAATGCTTGTCTCTTTCGGAGTCCAAATGCGAGATCTAATAATTGAAGCCTCTGTTCAAAGTTTCTTCTTCTTCTTCTTCTCCAGATATCTTTTCAGAGAGCTTCAAATCTGCAGATTTTTTGTTATTCCTTTTTCTTACCACTTCTCCGTTCCTCCCCAATAAATTCTGGTCTCTTAGGTTCACTGGGGTGTTTCCTTTTCTGTGTTTTCTTTGTAGACTTCACATTGGTTGTCACAGATTGCAGGCCCAGTTCTGTTGTGGGTTGTGTCTATCGCTTGGTTTTGTCTCAACTCGTGTCACCATTTTCTTCATTACTTTCTAAGCCACTCTAGCTGTCCCTTTTTTTCCCCTTAATTTCTCTCTCTCTCAATTATTAGTTTTATTTTATTATTTTGCTTGGTTTCTTTTTTGTTCATTGCTTATTAAATTACTGGGATTTTGAGCTTCTTCTGGAGGGAACCTTTCTGGGGTTCAGTATCTGTTTCTTGGGTTATTTGTTATTTAATTGTACTGGGTACTTGTGCTGATGAGTTACTACCTTGTTTTGGTTTGCGGGGTATTTGTGCAGTTGTTAATGGTGTTAGTTTCTGAAGATGCTCTGCGTTTAGGATTATTCTGCTCTTCAACTTGAGCACCCTAGCAAGTGTTTTAGTGAGTTGATCCTAGTTTTAGCAATGACACAAGAGTGTTAGTCCTAGGAAGAAAAGCTGTTTCTTCACGAAGGGCATTTCTGTCTCTTGATGTTGTGTTGAATTTTGTTAATCAGTGGGATAAAGGATAAACAATGAGTGGTGGCAGGAAGAAGAAGCTGCGTTTAAGCAAGATCTACTCATTCGCCTGCTGCAAGGCATCTTTCAAGGGAGATGATTTACAGATTGGAGGAAAAGGTTATTCCAGGGTGGTGTTCTGCAATGAGCCAGATATCTTTGAGGATGGTGTTAAGAATTTTGCAGATAATTCTGTCAGATCTACAAAATATACTCTTGCAACTTTCTTTCCCAAATCTTTGTTTGAGCAGTTTAGGAGGGTGGCAAACTTCTATTTTTTGGTCACTGGCACCTTGGCCTTCACAAAACTTGCTCCATATACTGCTGTCAGTGCTATCCTTCCACTGATTATTGTTATTGGGGCTACTATGGTGAAAGAAGGTATCGAAGACTGGCGCAGGAAAACACAGGTGCTATACTCTACTTACCTATTTGTCCTGTTGTTAAGTTTCTTCTTATAATGCCATTTTTCTTATCTTCTTGCCATTCTGTTTAGTTTCTTGGTAATATTTGGAAGGCAAAAGATGCAGTTATCAAAGTTGTTTTTTCGTACAATTGCAGTTTCTGCTAAAGGGTTTGAATCCTCTAAATTTTTAAATTAAACTGCAAATGTTATTTGAGGAAGTCAGTTCAAAGAACCCATAGTATGTTTTCTTGTATTACATCAAACTCTAAAGTATTACTTTTAATCAATTGTACCTACCAACATTTAACTTTATTCTCAATGTATCTTGCATATGACAAAACAATATCTCCCAGTAAAAGTTGACATTGTTACCAGACTTGAAGTTTGTTAATTTGATATTGATGTCCATATGGTTGAAAAGCAAGAAGGAAAGGGAAGATAGATAATTTTGTGTAAATAATTTTTCTAGTGGAATATTTGTGCAGGATATAGAGGTGAACAATAGAAGAGTTAAAGTTCATAAAGTTGGTGGTATTTTTGAATATACTGCATGGAAGAATCTGAGGGTGGGGAATATAGTGAAGGTAGAGAAGGATGAGTTCTTCCCAGCTGACCTGCTGTTACTTTCATCCAGTTACGAGGATGCTGTTTGCTATGTTGAGACCATGAACTTAGATGGGGAGACAAATTTAAAGTTAAAACAAGGGTTAGAGGTAACATCTTCTTTACAGGAGGATCTTAACATCCAAAAATTTAAAGCTACAGTGAAATGTGAAGACCCCAATGCAAATCTGTATTCATTTGTTGGAAGCATGGAGTTTGAAGGGAAAAATTATGCTCTCTCTCCTCAGCAACTTCTTCTCCGTGACTCTAAACTTCGTAATACAGACTACATTTTTGGAGCTGTCATTTTCACTGGTCATGACACTAAGGTTATTCAAAATTCTACGGACCCACCTTCAAAAAGAAGCAGAATAGAGAAGAAGATGGACAAAGTGATCTATTTCTTGTTTTGTATTTTGTTTCTAATGGCATTTGTTGGATCTTTTTTCTTTGGCATTGCAACTAAAGATGACTTCCAAAATGGGTTGATGAAAAGATGGTACTTAAGACCAGACGATTCTACTGTTTTCTTTGACCCAAAAAGACCAGCTGCTGCTGCTTTATTTCATTGTTTGACAGCCTTAATGTTGTATGGGTTCTTTATTCCCATCTCCTTGTATGTGTCAATAGAAATGGTCAAAGTTCTTCAGAGTGTTTTCATCAATCAAGATATTCATATGTACTACAAGGAAGCAGACAAACCAGCCCGAGCTCGTACTTCAAACTTGAATGAAGAGCTTGGGCAGGTTGATACAATACTTTCTGACAAGACTGGAACTCTGACCTGCAACTCAATGGAGTTCATCAAATGTTCTATTGCCGGGGTAGCATATGGCTGTGGTGCTACAGAGGTTGAGAAGGTCATGGGTCGAAGAAAAGGTTCACCACCAATTCGTGAGCATGATATTGAATCTGAAGCACATAACATTAGGGGTTCGCTAGATAAAAAAACACTTATCAAAGGTTTTAACTTTGATGACGAAAGAATAAGAGATGGACATTGGGTTAATGAGCCTCATGCAGATGTTATCCAGAAGTTTTTTCGAGTGTTGGCAGTCTGTCATACGGCCATACCAGAAGTGAATGAAGACACCGGGAATGTTTCATATGAGGCTGAATCCCCAGATGAAGCCGCATTTCTGATTGCAGCAAGAGAACTTGGTTTTGAATTCTACAGAAGGGGTCAGACTAGTTTATCGACATTTGAGTTGGATCCAGTTTCTGGCAATAAAGTTGAAAGGTTAGTTGTTGCATTCAAGCTATCAAATTGTTTTGTCTATGTGATAACTCTTCAATTTGACTGCTACAGCTACATTTTATCTTTGCATAACGATATGAAAAGCTTTAGTCTGGTTACTCTTTAAGAAGGGCACATGATATTTGATAGTAACTTTTCATCTGATGACAGTAAGTACTGTTCAGTAAAAAGAGCTTTGAATAGCACCTTTCACTATCTGATGTTGGCATAGTTATCTTCACATGGCCAGTTTACTGTAGCTGTTCATAGAGTAGGTTGTATTGTTTTCAAATATATAAAATAAAAAAAAAAATATATTTAATTTTTGTCCACATCATAGTTTTCTGCATAATCGTTCTATTTGATGTTGTTTTCACTTTATTCATCCTACCTAATGTTAATATTTCTAAAATGCTCTGTAGCCAACTGATTTATTGTTTCTATCTATGTTTCAGGATTTCTTTCCTCACGTTTATGATACATATTTTCATTAACTGGTTTCTTTGTGCAGGAAATACAAGCTTCTCAATGTTTTAGAATTCAATAGCTCAAGGAAGCGAATGTCAGTGATAGTGGAAGATGAAGCAGGGAAAATTTTGCTTCTCTGCAAAGGCGCAGACAGGTTTGTGATAAACTTCCCTGTAACCGTAAATGGTTATGAATTCCAAAATTTATCCTGTGATTCACCCTACTGACCTTACCTCGAGTATTGTTTTCATTCAGCATAATGTTTGAAAGACTTGCCAAGAATGGGAGGGAGTTTGAAGAGAAAACCATGGAGCATGTGCATGAATATGCTGATGCAGGTCTGAGAACCCTTATACTGGCCTATCGTGAGCTTGGTGCGGAAGAATACAAGGAATTTAATAATAAATTCTCCAAGGCCAAGAATTTAGTCAGTGCTGATCAGGAGAGACTGATTGAGGAAGTAGCAGAAAAGATTGAGAAGAACCTGATCCTTCTTGGTGCCACTGCTGTGGAGGACAAGCTCCAAGATGGGGTAAGCTATAGTAGAAATACTTGTTTTACCTTTTAATGTTTACTCATTGGAGCAGCAACTGATGGCTCCTGTGTTGTTGCTAGGTTCCTGATTGCATTGACAAGCTTGCACAAGCAGGAATTAAAATTTGGGTTTTGACTGGGGATAAAATGGAGACTGCAATCAACATTGGGTATTATATTCTGATTATGCCCTTTTAACTTTGGTATTTTGTTGAACGAGAGCAAAATAGATGGAAGAGTTGCTGAAAACTATATATACGGATTGTAGAACAAACTCCATTTTATATTAACTGATGACTATAAATACATGATATGATATTCCTATAAATCTGATTCTGATAAAATATTCCTATTCCTATAATGATGAAGATCCTTATTAAATAAGGAAACAAATAAAAATATAAAAGAAGAAAAAAATCCTTAGAGATATTTTAAGATTCTCTAAAACAATCTTAGATAATATTTATAAATATTTCTTATATTTATCTGACATAAATATTTCATTGTAGTTTTGCTTGCAGTTTGCTTAGACAAGGGATGAAGCAGATTATAATTCATTTGGATAGTCCAGAAATTCAAGCACTAGAGAAAGATGGGGACAAGATGGCCATTACCAAGGTGAAATAAATTTTATACCTTAGCATTATTTTTATCTATCACAGTGTAGCTTCATTTCTTGTAAAATATTTACCAACATGCTAATACATTGGTTTCTTCAACATTGCAATATTCTAATGACACCTCTCACATGTAGCTAACATGTCAGCTTGACCTGCCTTTTATATTGCTGACAATTTGAACTTATGTTTCATTGTGTTTTCTTTAACAGAACACATAAAAAAAATGTGTTATTAAGAGTTTTAGTAACTGCATTAGCATAACATTTATCTTTTCTATTTCAGAAGATGTAAGAAATGCCATGCATGCTTGTGTACTTTGAGTTGTATGATATTAATTGTTGCACTTAAGCTCTAGGCTGTTGTAAATTTTCTATCAGTATGTTTCTTTCCATTTGTTTTTTTCACCTTAAAACTTGTAGTACTATATAGATTTTAAAATTTGTCTGTTGATATTCTTTTTGCTGATTCTTCTTTTAGGCATCAAGGCAAAGTGTGCTCTTTCAGATATCTGAAGGTGCTGCACAACTCGGTGCTTACAGAGGGAGCTCTCAGAAGGCATTTGCTCTGGTTATTGATGGAAAATCACTTGTTTATGCACTAGAAGACAATATAAAGCACATGTTTCTGGAACTAGCGATGCATTGTGCATCTGTTATTTGTTGTCGCTCATCCCCAAAGCAGAAGGCACTGGTATTTTTCAATCTGTGCTTTGTTTATAATATGCTAATCGTGATGGTAATTTTTAGTCAGCTAATCTTTCAGAATTGATTAGTCTTGTTCTGTCTTTCAGGTCACTAGATTGGTCAAATCTGGAACTGGGAAAACAACCTTAGCCATTGGGGATGGAGCTAACGATGTGGGAATGCTTCAAGAAGCAGATATAGGGGTTGGTATAAGTGGTGTTGAAGGAATGCAGGTAATGCCAAGCTTCACAGAATATTCTTTCGTTTTCATTATTGGTTTCTGTATGTGATTTTCTAAACAAATTTTTTTTTCTTATTCCCCCAATTCCCCAGGCAGTTATGTCTAGTGATATTGCAATTGCACAATTCCGGTATTTGGAACGGTTACTTCTGGTTCACGGACATTGGTGTTACAGAAGGATCTCGTCTATGGTATTTACAATGCTTGTATTTCAGCTTTAAATCCTAACAGATGGTAGATAGAGGTTCTGACATTCTGTTAACTTTTTCATTGCAGATATGCTACTTTTTCTACAAGAATATCACATTTGGTTTCACTCTATTCTTGTATGAAGTGTATGCATCATTCTCTGGACAACCAGCATACAATGACTGGTTTTTGTCTCTCTATAATGTCTTCTTTTCTTCACTTCCTGTGGTTGCACTTGGGGTGTTTGACCAGGATGTATCCGCTCGGTACTGCCTGAAGGTCAGTCAGTTTGTTTTAGCCTATGATACCACTCATCTTTGCTAATGAGCGTGAAATGAAAATTCACTGTTACTCTGTCATCAAATAGATTGCACATAGAACAGAAAAATAAAATAAGTAAATGAAAAATCTGCATAGTACTTATGATTGCGTAATACCTACCTCAGAAATAGCTTCAGCCAGGCCTCGTTTATTTTTTCTGTTTGATTTGATCTTTTAGACTCATCATAGCTACATCACTTAAGAAGCTCATCTGCACACTGTTGGTAACATAGTTGAGATTTGTCTAGTTTATGAACTTCTGGTAGTCTATTTTGCAGCATGTAGCATAGGTTCATATTGAATGCTAAGAGAATATTTGCTGGGACGAAAATACCATAACACAGCAAATCACAGCCATGTACTTTATCACCTAACATTCATATTGAATCCACTTTGACTTGCCACTGAATAAACAAGTCCAATTTATGTGTACACTTTTTAATCAATTTTTATCGGATAACAATGAAATTCAGTTCCAATGGTTGGCCTTAGTTTTTAAAACCCATCTGTGACATATTAAAGAGTAGAGATAAATCCCCCTTGGTTGTATGATTGATTTGGGGTTCCTTTGCTTGCTTCTCTGATGATGATTTGTTGTTAATATGACAGTTTCCTTTGTTATATCAAGAAGGAGTGCAGAATGTTCTGTTCAGCTGGCGTAGAATACTCAGCTGGATGCTTAATGGATTTATCAGTGCCTTAATAATTTTCTTCTTCTGCACAAAAGCGATGGAGCTCCAGGCCTTCGATGCAGAGGGGAGAACTGCTGGAAAGGATATACTGGGAGTAACAATGTACACCTGTGTAGTTTGGGTTGTAAACTTGCAAATGGCACTGGCCATAAGTTACTTCACCATGATCCAACATTTTTTCATCTGGGGTTCCATTCTTTACTGGTATATTTTTCTCATGGTATATGGAGCAATGCCCCCACACTTTACAACAAATGCTTACAAAGTCTTCGTTGAAGCTCTTGCTCCTTCCCCTTCCTATTGGCTTGTGACATTCTTTGTGGTGATCTCAACCCTTATACCATACTTCTCTTATGCCGCAATTCAGATGCGGTTCTTTCCCATGTACCATGAACTAGTACAATGGATAAGGCATGAAGGGAAGATTAAGGATCCTGAGTTTTGTGATATGGTGCGGCAGAGATCATTGCGGCCAACAACCGTGGGTTCAACAGCACGCTTAGCTGCTAAGACTCACCACGTAAGAGACAGAAATGTTAAACGGTAGATAACATATTTTGACAAATTAACCATGAAAGCATTTAGTTAGTTTCTGTACAGCTTCCTACAAATATGCATCTTTTTTTTTGTCTTTGCCTGGGTCATGTAATTGCTTGGTGGCTGGCTCCTCTGAACCAGAAGGACCAGTATGGTGCAAGGACCAGTATTTGTGACGGAGGATGGAAAGAAAAATAAAATTGTATATCTGTTTCGGCCATTTTTGTGCTGCAAACAATTCATTTATCCACTTGTATCATAGTAGTTACTGTACAGAGACAGACCAATTCTTTGTAAGATTGGATTAGAGCTGCTTGCTGTTGTAGAAAACAAAGTTATCCTATTACTGAGAAGATTTTTTTGTGTGAAGCAATCTTAAAAAATCTGTTCATTTTACTAATTCTTGTTCTAATTGAGAATCTATATCAGCTCCTTGTGAACTCACTTGTACACTGTTAGAAGTTACCAAGTTTGCTCGATTGATCGAATTACCACGTAGAAAGTATAGAAGATCCCCTGCAGAAAAAATCAAAGAAAAATATCAGCTTGAAAAACGGGGACAAAAGACACCAACAAAGTCATTGAGATAATCTCATCTTCTACGTTTTCTCATCACTCAATCACCAGATTTCACGATGTCGCAGTTGGAAAGTGCAAGAAAATTGGTGACAAATAAAAAGCAAAAGAATTGCAGACTAATTTGTAAGTTTTTCTTATTAAAAAGCAACAAAAACAATCTGCATTCACGTCCGCAGAAGTGTTTATATACAGAGAAGTTAACACCGAAAGCGAACGTAGCCTAAAAAAGTTACAAAAAAGAAAGAGATGAAGCAAAAGAGGGAGGAGAGGAGGTTCTAGGCGCCATGGAGGCCGAGAAATTTGGCGGCGGATTTAGCCATGAGGGCGGCGAACTCGTTGAAGCTAATGACACCGTCGCCGTTGCTGTCGGCCTCGGTCATCATAGAGGTGAGCTCGTGGTAGGTGAGGGGATGGCCCATCTTGGACATGGAGCCGGCGAGCTCCGACGCCGTGATGTAGCCGTTGCCGTCGCGGTCGAAGGAGCGGAAGACATCGAGTAGCTGCTCCTGGTTCATGAGAACCTGCTCGTTGAGGTCGGGCATGATCGCGTGCAGGAGCTCGTCGAACTCGATGTATCCGTTGCCGTTTTCGTCCATGTTGGAGAGCAGCGCGTAGAGCTCGTCGCCGGTGGGTTTGACTCCGAGGGAACGGAGGAGCGCCGCCAGCTCCAGGTGCGTGAGGCTGCCGTCAGAGTCCATGTCGAAGCGTTTGAATATTTCGCCGAGTTGTTTGATTTGGTCAGTTTCCTGCACTGACATCGTACGTTTTGACGCTGAAAGAGGATAACGATGATGTTCTGCTCTTGTTTCTTCAATTCTTCGGATGGAGAGAAGAAGAATGGTAGCTTCGGTCTTTCATCACGTTTCGCATTTGGAACGGTTCAAAGGTAGGTGGAAAGCGCGTGCGAAACGGTTACGAGATAAATAACGGTGTGATGGTTGGATTTTTTTTTTTTTGTCTGCAAACTCTCTGCAAATGGAAACAGATTGGTCTATATTTAATGCATGTCTGGTTGGAATTGTTATCTAGAAAGTAACCACATTTCTAAATTGTGAGAAGAGAAAAGTTAAGGTTTTGGATATATACGATAACACGATAACGCACTTAGATTTTTCTTAACTCAAATTTAGGAAAACATTCGCTGTATTAATTACCACAAAAGTGGAACCCATTGCGAACACGAGTGAAGACTATTGCCACTTGGCCACCATGTGGAAATTTTCATGAAAAATTTAATAATATTATCATTATCGCATATAATAATTACGTAAAGAGAATAAAATATTGGTTTAATAAAGAAAAAGGTGATTTATTGTACAAATTAATTAACCTAATCTATGCGTGGTGAAAGTCATTTATTCTTGTGAAAGAAACCCACCAAATCAATAACTTGATATATATCTTACAAGATTAGGATCACACGGTTCTTCCCTACCACAGAAGCTTCCAAATCCAAACTCTCCCTTCTGATAAAACTCCTCCATCATCTTTTGAACTTCATCCATGCAACCACCAGAAGTGAATCCTTCACCATCTCTCACTGCCATCTCTTGAACCCGAAAAGACTGTTCATGGATTCTCACAAGAACATCTTCATAACAACCCAGTTCTATCTTCATCTTATCATCATTTCCCTTCCTCTGACGAAGCTTTTTCTTAGCATATTCCCTTGTTTTCCTGATGAGCTTCCAGGGAAGCTTCAGCATGAGAAAGACGAGAATCTGCAGCAGCAAGCACTGGCAGCAGCATGATATGACCACACAATCAGCGCCGAGCGTGTTCCATTCTTCCATGGCTGTGAAAGAGAAGGAGGAGGAGGAGGAGGAGGCATGCCTGTTTAAAGAAGAGGTTCCTTCTCCCCTATGCAACACAATTTGATGAGGAAAAGCTAAGATATATTGGTGAATAGTGATGGATACTCATGCCTTCAAATTATTTGGTTGAAACCTAAACGCAAACCATAGCTTCAGAATAAAGATTATATCATGTTGTGTTGTGTGTGATGTATAGTATTAAAATAAAGTCTACTTTGCATTCACATCAAGCTGTGACGTGCCCAACAATGATTGAGTGCTTATGTTGTCAAGATTTATTGGCAAGGTATTGACATGAGTTCACTTTCCATGGAAGAAGATGTTGCTTTCTTTCTACTCTTCGATATGTTTTCACAAAAAAATTAACTTGGTGGGAAAATGGATTTTAAGTTTAATTTAATAAAAAAACTGCTCGTAAAACACTTCATCTTTGAATCCTAAGCATTTTAGTAACTTCTTCACGATCTTCTTCCACTACATCTTGGAAAGGAGAAGAAAATCAATGGAGATGGTTAAATTTTAGGGGTTAGTATCTTATGCTTTCCGATTGTGGTGAGAAATGTATGAGTGCAGAACCATTTAGGATTGGATTTGCATGAAGTTTAAGTGAAAATAAAATAAAATTGGTGGCACAAACTATAACTGTAGCACTGTGCATGGATCAATAATTTTGTAAATACTATTTGGCTTGATTATTTACAAACGTTTAAAGTCTAAACTTAGGACCACAGGTAGAAACATGTATAAAATAGAAATTGTGAAAGTAGTGGCTTTAAAACCATAATCATATCTAGAAAATTGTCTACCAGAGCGTTTAACAATGACAAAATGATGCTTCTTTTTACTTGTTTTCTATTTCCTTAGTTTTATATATGGAGAACTTTACATGTATATGATATTTCTTTTATCAGCAATAAATTAAAAAAAAAAAAACACTTGAGAGTATTTTAACCCTTATAAAAAAGAACCTATACGAATTGATACATTATCTTAACATCATGGCTTCAACAACCAAGTTAACCAAAACAAATAATCACAATCTATATCAAGATTACGATCCACTAACAAAAAGACCATAAATATGCATCTTTACCAAACCACCTAAAACTGTACATGCTAATAAGGAATTATTTTTGTGTATAGAACTTTCAAATATAGTATTACAAGACTATAAATTCTTATATATTTTATGGATTTTTTTTTTTTACAAATTTGTTATAACATTTTGTAAGAAAATATTTTTTTTTCTGTTATTTTTTCCAAAAATTTTAATTGACAAATAATTATTTCTTAAAAAATATAAAATTGTAAATATTTTCTATAAAATTGGTTGTGGAAATGTTTTTTACTAAATATTTTGCAAGTAACAATTTATTATTTATAACAAAATTTGTAAATATTATCTAAAAAGAAGTTTTCAAAAGATAATTAATAGGAAATGTGTGTTTTTTTAGTAATGTATAATATAAATATAAATATATATATATATATATATATAATTATTTTCTTTCATTTTTTTTTTTATGCTTTTTAATTATAGTTGGACGAATAAAAATAAAATCCAGAAGGTTGAGAGTGAAAGTAAATTTGAGAGAGAGAAAAAACATGTACGTGTATTGCTGAATAATTATATTTGCTAAACTCATAGGTAATAGATTTAATTTGAGAGTGTAAAAGGTAGAAATGTTGAGGAGTCTGAGATTTGTTGTTTAGGAGCTTCCATATTAATTTCTCAATTACATATGTATATTTTATTTTAATCTAGGGTTTATAATTTGGTATTTTTTTTATTTATTTCTCACCATAAACTCAATAATCTACATATAAATCCGCTCATGCTTGGGTAAAGTTTAGTTAATTTGTATTTACTATAACCTTTAATAAATAAAAAGTTAATAATTTTACAGTTAAATTTTATGATATTTTCTTAATGATCATGTGTATAAAACTTCACGTAATTTAAATTTTCATAATTGTGTTATCTAATAACGAATATTTACATCCTATTAAATATAATATTATTCATTAAAATTAAGTTATGCAATGCTTTTTAAATAATTTTGAATTTTTTTTATCCATAATATGAAAGCCATTGTTTGATTTTAAAATTTTTATTTCATAAAAGAGTTATTGAATATGTGATTTGACTATTTTAATACGATGGGTATATGACCTAGTGGAGTGTCCCCTTAGGCCCACAATCCTGCGGATCATGGATAATGTTTTAGAATGTGCAACTAAATATGAGACTTTTGACATAGTTTTTTAATTTTTTTTTTAATTTTCATTGCATATCATTAAAAAATAAAAATACAATAGTCAAAGACATAATCCTAGTATTTAAACAATTTTAATGTTGGTATGTTTTAGTTTAACAAAATAAATGATAGAGTAATTTTAAAAATAATTTGTTTAGAAAAGTTTGACCAAGTGTACTGATAGGTATATTTATACTAGTGCACTCATTAAATTAAATGGAGACTTGTGAAAAAGTTTATTTATTTTGTGGGTCCAATTTATCCCATCAGTTTAAAACGTAGGTCCACCCCAACTTTCACACATGGTATCATATTTTCATAATGTGTCTATATAGAAAATTTTACATTTTCTAAGAAATTCAGGCATTAAATTTCAAATGCTTTCCTTTTCTTATTTCAATAAAAATAATTAATTTTAAAGATATTTTATTTTATTGTTTAGAACAAATATTTTAATCATGATCCGTAACACTCCAAAAAAGGGAGAAATTAAGCAAAATTGACTAAACAAACAAGATACATACATGAATATATCCAAGATATAATTATAGTCCTTTTAGTAAAGTTTCTCAAAATAAGTTAGTTTCTACATATTTCAAAATTACAAGAGCACTATGATTACACTACACAATATATCCACATTCTTAGTATGTATATATATATATATATATATATATATATATATATATATATATATATATATATATATATATATATATATATATATATATATATATATATATATA
>Ga0209589_1006632_pt1 | contig 19055 bp, 8 predicted proteins | sample CowpeawhiteBW_FD_187525 | JGI IMG/M metagenome (GOLD analysis project Ga0209589, IMG submission 187525) | Root nodule microbial communities of legume samples collected from California USA - Cow pea white BW (SPAdes) (version 2) | ecosystem: Host-associated > Plants > Roots > Nodule | place: USA...
CATCCCCATACCCATCCCCATACCCAACTGAAAAAGTCGGGGATTCCCCATACCCGTACCCATACCCAGTCAATGCGGGGATTCCCCGTCAAAACGGGGACGGGTTCGGGCAATACCCACGGGGACGGGTTTATTTGCCATCTCTAAACCCAATTGTTTCTTTCTGCACCTCCTATGTAATAGATGAAAATGCGCTCGAGATAATATATATTATATTTATCCATACTAGTGTAAACACAGGTGTTATAGCACCTATGTGTATGCATTTTTTATATATGCATGATATTAGATTAGTAGGTGATGATATTGTAATGTTATTAAGTTAATATATAAAATAAAATTATATTTATAAAAAATAAAGTGAAATATACCAAAAAAGATGAGAGACTAAGTTTTGATAAATAGGGAAAAAAAGAAGAAGCAAAGATAAACCGTTTTACAAAAAACTTCTAAAATAACGGTCAATTTTAAAAAATTTAATAAATAATAATATTTTAAAGAGTAAAACTAAAATTTTTAAATATGGACACAAAAGAGAAAATCCTATTTATATATTGTTATAAACACAAAAGAGAAAATCGTCTTTATATATTGTTATAGATTTTATATATTGTTATAGATGTGATTAGTGTTCGTTTGATTTGGAAATTTTTTTAATTTATATATTCGAGAAGTATTTTTTCGGAAAATGACTTTTAAATTTTGCAATCAGAAAATAAATTACAACTAAAAGGGTAAATTAAGAATTTTTATATTTATCTGGGTGTAGAATGAAAGTATTGGTAAAACAACAAATTCCATAAAATGGACCGAAGATTTATGTTGAATGCAAATTTTTATACTTGATAGAATGTGATTCTTATTTAATAAAATATTAAGGGAAGTGAATATTTATTTTAAAATTAAAAAGAATGGAAGTGTTATTTAAAATAAGTTAAGGAGAATAAATATATTTTTTCTTAAATTTTAGTATTTACATTTTATCTTTAAATCTTTGTCTAAATATAGCAATACTCACTCAATCCAAAATGCTTAATACTTTATTTAACTACCGATGAATTATCCTAATTCAATCTTTATTAACATTAATAACAAAAAAAATTTGTAAATGTAGATGATCTAAATAAATAAACGCTTGAAAGAAGTCAAAGTTCTATAAACACAACAAAGAAATATATTAGTCATAGTTTTGGATATAGTTGCGTAAATTTCCAATCATCCAAAATCTAAAACTTTGAAATTGAGTTTAAATAATTAATCAAGTGATTGATAAATCATGTCAATTAAAATATACTTGGAAACATAAAACAATGATTTCTTTAACAAATCATACGCAGACTATTTTTTATTTAAATTACAAATTTTATATTCTTTGAGTTTACAAAATATAACGGACATAAAGGTATTGTACATTTTTGCATGCTGAAAGTAACAAAATTGTCAGGATGGCCGAGTGGTCTAAGGCGCTAGACTCAAGTTCTGGTCTTCGTAAGAGGGCGTGGGTTCAAATCCCACTTCTGACATTTTCTTAATATCTAATTTTAAAATTATTAAAATATTTTTCTGTTTGCAAATGAAATGGTATTTGTATATACAAAACTAGGTCTTTGTGTATGAAAAGTTATTTAAATAAATTAAACTGTAAAGGATAATATAAATTAATTAAATTAAATTAATATAATTAGGAACATGAGGATTGGCACTTTTAAGAAGTATAACGTATTATAATGGATAAAAACTTTAAATATGATAAACTAAAAATAATGTAATATATTATAAATTGTAGTTAATGCATAATTATTGTAAATTTTTAAATATGTCATAAATAATATTGATTGTACAATTTATACTTAAATCATATTGATTAAGAAGAAGTATAAATGGAGTCTTTGTTTAGTGTTAACCATTGAAAATGCAACGTACAAAATTATTCATTGCTTAAATACAAGATGATTTTAATAAATAAAGTCTGACATGAAATAAATTATAACCTTGACATTTATTTATTGACATATCAGAATATATGATTAAAGAAATTTGTCAAAATTAATAAGTAATATTTAATTTCTTCAGATTAAAGTTGTAACGTCTCATTTAATTAATATGAGTAATTAAAGAAACGTCACATAATTATAATATAATCATACAGTCCTGAAGTTTAAACATAACGTCGTATAGACCAAAGCACACCACGATGCCACCAAAAATAAAAGAAACATGTTAAACAGTTTACTGAAATCCTAGAAAGATATAAAAGCGGACAAGTACATGGGCTGTAGCCTTAAGGATAGCCCAAGAAGGACAAAAAGTCTGGCCTAAGAAGACTAAGCAGCGAGTTCGTCTCTCCCTACCACGGTTACCTCTCACGTTTGCTCCCATCAATAAAATTGATGATCATCGCGAAGATAGAAGAACAACATACAAAGCAACCAACAAGAAAGGGTAAGCTAGAGCCAACAACAATTTCATCATGCAATCAAATGTACCTTCATAGTCAATATACACATATACGACATACACATATCACTCAAACATGTTATGACCCTTCAATCAATACACTAAGACTCGACTCATCCGGATACATATAGCCTGGTCGGATTCAGCGGATGCTTGCACTTGTGGTGGATACCTCTACTCACCCCCGAGCTGCTCACATACATCACACATGAAATTTCATGCCAACACCCATAACCAATTCCTCAATTCTCATAGGTTGAATCATTACCAACTCGATATTCCCAACCATGAGTAAAGTGTTTCTCCTCATACCATAACCATGCCACTAGTTTACCAACCATCAAGATCCATTGTTGCTCATGCCAAATTTGTGACTACACGCACATATATATTTGTTCAACTTTTCATGTACAACTCATATAGAAATCATGCCAAGCTCAAAATCCCCCACCAATAAACTCCTCCCAACATGCATACCCATTTCCCTCATGCCATCATATAATAGTACAATAAAGCACAGTTCAACCATCAAAAGACAAGAAAACCCCAAGTTGAGCGCATCCTCGCTCAACTCGTCGCTCAAGCTGAGGAGCCTTGCCCAGGTGAGAGTCTCTTGCTCAGGCGAGTTCTCTTCGCCTAGGCGAGAGTTCGCGAATCTGGAATAGGGGCCTCCGCACGTTCTCGCTTAGGCGAGACTCACCTCGCCTGGGCGAGACGTTCGCTTGCTCGAAATTGAGCTAGCCACCTAGGCGGCCATTTGCGCGAGAAGGCCTGAGCTCACCTCTGCTCACTTTGCCTAGGTGAGATGAGCTCACTTGGGCGAGTTTAACAGTCGCCACCACTGCCATGCCTGTAACAGTCGTATTTTACACATGCCAACAACAACACCAACCATCTCATGCATTCACAGTAACATACCAATACCAGGATCATAAAAATATACCGCAAACAGCTTGCAATCACATTAAACAGATTAAACAGAGAGGTTCTAGCTTCTCGTACCTGGATAGAGCTACCTGGAAACCTCGACACCCAACTGTGGAGCACGAACAACTTCTAAGAACAGACTCAAAGCTGGAAACAATGAATAAAAGCGGGTCGTTACGAAACCCTGACAAAAGCTACGAAAATAGACCAAGGAGGGACAATTGCAAGTTGGAGAGCACTTACGTGAGCTAGGGACGACCAAGCTGAATGCGAACAGAAGGTGTCGTGAAATCCTAGTAGAGAAGGCGGTTGCAGCTCTAGGTTCTGTGAAAAGAGTGGAAAGTGAGACTTAGGGCAACGAAGTATGCTTTTATATACTGGGTCAACCCTTAGGCCCACTTACAAGGGCAACCCCCTTTAATTTAGGGAAGGCAGAAAATAATTATTCTTAATGGGCCTTACAAAAGTCATTATCAAAATATATAGGAATTATGTGACTAATTTTACTTCATGTTAAAATCTAACATTCAATAACGCGAGTTCACAATCTCTTTACCTACAACCCTAGTTCCATTGGATGGAATTTGATTAATCATATTAAGTAACAAACAAATTTTACAATATGGTTTGATGTGTAATCATATAATTAATGAAAATGCTTTCATAAAGTACATTTCACAAGAGTTAAACCAAACATAAATTGTTAACTCATACAATATAACACAAATAAAAATTCTTAACAAGTAACTAAGGATAACAATGCGGCCCGTCAAAGGCCCATTTAGGCCCGATTTGTATAAGGTCCGCACATCGATGGTTGACCTGTCTTGCGCCGCACAATTTATGCGGGCTGTAATCATTGGTCCGCCCCACACATCATTTGGCTCGCGGGTTCGCGGGCTAGTCCTTATTTATTTATTTTTTTGAATTCTTATGATAAAACTTTCAATGTTTAAAAATTGAGAAACTTTAAGAAGTTCACAAAATTAAGTAAAGACTTTGGGGAGTTAGATGATAAATTGATAATTCAACATTTTCATCATATTCATACTATAACATACACAATGTATTCTTTAAATTTTAGCACATTAAAAAAATACATAATACTTGTCTTTTCCAGTTATACAAGAATTTGGAATGTTAATGCAAAAATCCATTAAAAAAATTAATATACACAAGTATAAGTTTTTTTTTTTTATATTTTATGTAGGCTTGTGGGCTGGCCCACACGACCACATGCTTATGTGAGCCTGCAGGTTCACTATCCTGACCCGTCCCGCGTTTTTTTCGTAGGCCTGTTGGCCGACCCGACGCCAGACCCATATTGCCATCCCTACAAATAACTCATTACAACAAATATTCTTATTAACATTTTTTTTTGTGTGTTATACGAGTACTCCTAATAATTCTAGGCTAATCTTCTTAATCTACAACAACTAAAAAATTATTTCACATGAGTGTTTTGTTATTGTTATTCGTGACTTTCAACCAAACGTTTGAATGAATACAAAATAAACTTTGAGAAAATAGGATTAGATAAACGTGTAACATCCTTCATTCAAGATTTTACTTAAGAAAATTAATATGAAAACTTTAAAACATTTTTAATGAATCCAAGGACGAAGGATATGACTTTTAAAAAAAAAATAATAATAATGAACCAGTATATTCTCATCTACATTTGAGAAAAGAAAATTTACATCATTAGACCGTTAGTCATCAATAAAAAATGATCCTAAAATATATTCAATAAAATGTAAGAGATCTGTCGACAATTTCTTTTTTAAATCTGAATATAGCACTAATCTAAACGGTAAATAATTACGATAAAATTGAGTGTCAATATTAAAAGTTCTAATAAAAATGGCATTAAGTTTCCAAAGAGTTAGAAATTCCAATAAAAAAGTGACTTAGAGATGTTAAACCTCCTTTTCTGAATGGTGAATTAGAGGAAAAAAGTTATATGACTCGATTTAAATGGTGTGTTGTAGCTAGTCAAGAGAATAAAGTCTATAAACGTTTAAAATCTTTAAATGGGTTGAAAAAAGTATAAAGACAATGACATGAAAAACTTGATAATATGTTACTTTGAAATGATTTTTCATCTAATGATGTTTATAAATGTGTGTACGCTAAATCTGAAAATGGTGAATGTATCATTATATGTTTATACGTAAATAATATGTTAATTTTTGGTACATGCATTATATAGTGTTTAGAGCCAAATTATTTATAGGATCAGAATTTGAAATGAAAGATGTGAGTGAAATTAATGTGATTTTAGGTGTTAGAATCAGAAGGAATGGAGATAATATATTACTATCTCAAGAATAACACAACAAAAAACTTAACCTATTTGTTTGTTTTCATTATTATACTCTTTTTAATTTATAAAATGTTATTTACTTAAAACTCTTCTTTATGTTTTATTACTGTTAACTAATTTTCTGAGGCAAACACCCAAGAACATTCATTGGTAGTCCAACTTCAGGACTCATACGAGAAAAATGAAAAAAATTAAATTTATATTTTGGATAACTTGTACTACTGTACTCTCTCGTGGATTTTATAAAGTTTATTATAAGCCTACGATGAGTTCATTAACAAACCAAATATGAATAAATTCAATCTTTTACCTACTCATCCCAATTATATAAGAATATGCATTCATAATATAATATCTAATTAAATATAACAGAATCCAACTACATAAATTATATCATTATAATTTGGATATTTTCTCATATATACAATTATAATTGATTAAATGATAAATAATCAGCAAAATAATTATAATTTTTTATTTATTTTGAACATCTCTTGTACACTTGAGTCTAGATTAAAAAAGGTTTATAAAAAAACATTTTTATGTATTCATTCAATTCTTATACCCACTCTTATATTATCGAGTTTTTTATGCTCATACCGACTTAAGTGTTATTGTCGATCTTCACCAATAACACAACAATAAACTCTTATAATTAAGTAGAGTTCGACTTCATTAGAATCTCTTTTTCACCTTGAGAGATTTATACTCTTTTTCGATAAAAAACATTTGATATTCAATGTGGGGTAGGTAATTTTTTCCAATACCATGAGTTTTATGATCCTTACCAAAAGTAGAATTGTCACGTCATTATTGGCAGTTCTTGAGATGGATCCATCCCACAATAGAACCTTAACAACTCATATTAATGTCATTCTTTGGAAAAAAATGAAGAAAATCTCCAAAATACAATATTAGAAATGCATAATAAATTTGATAAAGATATGGAGCTTTAAGGGAACCAATATAGAGTCAAATTGATTCAACATTGGAACGAGTTAAGTCAACATCAAAACAAGTTGCAGACTTTCCACGAACAATTGGTGGTATTCAACTAGGACCATACTACTCACTTGTCTGAACATGACAACTAACGTCGAACCCCACATGATAAACAAATTGTTGAATCTTGTACAATCCATAGATCAAAACCAATGGAGAACAAGGTTCAATCCAATCCATCTTGTTTATGTTTAGGCTACGATTTTATACATGTGAGCAAGTTTAACGTGATCTAAAATAAAAAATGTTGTAGTGTAAATGAAGACGAACATAATGAACATAATGATGACCTTGATGACAATGACTCAATGTCATAGTAAAAATAATTGTTGGGTATGACTCTATGTTTAGAACTTGGTGATACATGTTTAGCTTATGATTTATTAGGATTAATTGGTCTTTTGGTACTTGTATTCCTTTATGTGATCCAATTCTCAATTTTTTTGTTCAATTAAGTTCTTATAGTTGTTAAAATGATCTAATTAAGTCATTTTAGCTAGATTGACATTAACATCATGTCCGTACATGCATGTGTCAATTCTTAGTATTTTTTGTGATTTATTGTTAGTATGAGTGTCATGTGTTAGTTTCATTATCACATGATAGTGTCTTTTATTCAATTTAGTCATTATATATATGAAATGTTGACTCAATTGAATTCCTATATTTTAAAATTTTGACTCAATTGAATCCCTATATTTTAAAATTTTGACTCAATTGAGTCCTAATTTTAATTTTCAATTTAAATTTGAAAATATATATTTTAAAAAATGTAAATGTAAAGTGATATTTGTAAGTTTTAAATTTTAATATTTTTAATATGAGAAGTGTCACTTTATATTTTCATTTTTAATATTTGAAAAAAAAATTAAGTTTAGAATAGGGATTTTTTTGTTGAATTTAAAAATGTAAAAAATATAATTAATTTGAATATTTAGATGGAGTGATTTAATGTATAAATTTTAAAAAATTATTTTAACAAGTATATATAAGTTGTAATTAAACTTAATTACTAATTTGGTCCCACGTTGGAGAGGAACAAAGATACTACATTTTAAAAAAAGATTGAAATTCAATTGAGTCAAAATTTCAAATATAAAAACTAAATTGAATATAAGACATTATCACATAACACTAATACTAAAACTAATATGTGACAAGACAACAAAAACATACCTTAGTTGGTTTGTAAGGGGCCCATGATCCCTCTTAACATGTTTTTTCATGCATTAGTTATACAAATATTGATTTAATTATAAATAAAACTTTAATAATTGAATTTAAAAAGATAATAATATTATCGCCATTTTACTTACTTACTACTAATCAATAATTCTGTAACTAAATTGCCACTATAATATATCCTATAAAAATTAATTTAAATTTTTAACTTTAGTATTTTTTTAATACTCCTAATTATTCAAATTCTAAAATCCTATCAATCATATTTGATTTATATCAATCTTCGAAAAGAATTGGAAATACATTTTACTTGAACAGAAAGATTTTATTTTTGTCAAACAAGATTGTCAAATAAAAGGGAAGATAAATTTTTTGCACACAATATAATTATTCACATTGAAAAAAATATAAATGAAAATTTTAGTTTTGGCTTAATTATTAATGGGTTCAATAATTTAAAAATACAAAAAAATAGATATATGCAATTTCTTTTATAGTTATAATTATATTAAATTATGTATTTATTTTTGTTGTATTAGTGATAGTGATAAATATATAAATTTTGATATATTGTTTTGGCTCTCCAAAGTTATTGATCAAGATACGCTACTACACGACAATGACCTGACATGTGACTTTTTTTAAAAGAGAAAAAAAAAACATTAAAAATTAAAAAGAAAAATAGTATGAACGAACACGTGTCATGTACATACACTACTAGAATTTCTATTATTTCATGCGAATTTTCTTGCAGATTTTTTACAAAAATTTGCAGGAAAAGAGTTTCCTGCCATTTTTTCTATAAATTTTGATCGGCAAGTAATACCTTCGTGGATAATTAGTTACCATGGAATTTAAGAATTCACACGAAATTTCTTGCAAATTTTTTTATAAAAAATATTCGTAGGAAATTTTCTTACGAACAAAAATTTGCAACAATTTTTCCTGCGAAAAAATCAAATTAAAAAATCACAGGTACTTTTTTCTGCAAATTTACATTTCGCAAATAATTTTTCTTGTATATTTTAAATTCGCAGGTAATTTCTTGTAAAAAAAAATTGTAGGTAATTTTTCCTGCAAAAGTAGATTTATAAGTATATTTTTCTACTAATAATTTCGTAGGAAATTTCGCAAAAAAAATTATAATAAATTTTAAAAAATATTTATTATTTTTATTTTTATTATTTTTAAATGTCAAAATAAGTTATGAATGATTTATTTATTTTATTTTTTGTTAATACCTAAAATTAAATTATGAAATTTGTACTTGAAATAAATAAAGAGAATATTAGTAGTAGCCAAATATTTCAATAACTTAAAATATTTTCAACATGAATTATCAAAAACAATTAGTAGTCATATTGACAGTATTACATAAACTTAAAACACTAACTCCAAACCATTCGTGGAGATTTAATTACAAACTCTATACTAGAATAATGTTTGAAACACACACCCATGATGTTTAATAAAATTAACTTTGCCCTCAAAATTATATTGAAGATCTTAATAAAATTAAAAAAGGTTACACTACAAATATATAACAATAATTTTACAGTGATGCGCAAGGTTTCTTCTCTTCAAGTATCCACCAAAAGTGTATTCTTTGAAAAATCTGCAATCCAAGGTAATAGGTAACATCCCCTCCAGCTGTTGCAGCCCTGAAGTGTTGTATAATGTATTGTGCCGAAGATGAATAACTTAGCTATACAGAGGAGCATGATATAGAAATGATAAAGTCATCAACCATGAGTTACAGTGAACAAAAAGATTATGAATCAACTTTCTACTTTCATGTCAGTATTGGGCTCAAGTCTTTCTTCACCAAAATTGAAACAAAAGTTTATAACCGAATGGTAATGTAACCAAATTTGCTTCCCTAGATTACTGAACCATAATAATTATCCATGCTATACTCTAACATTTAGAGACTAAGTCGTTTTTTAGCTTCATGTGGTGTTCTACCCTTATGCTCATGGTTACCTTTTATCTTAATCAATTCCTTTCTTACCAGAAAAGGAAAATTATAGTGTTATAGAGTACAAATTTATATGAGAATGGTCCTAGATTATGTCCTTATGAAAAGCATAAACAAAAATTACTAAAAGAAAATCACTCTAACATGATAAAGACCATAAAACTAGAGGGGAAAGAACTCTATATCTAATTAACTGAGGAAGAGGAAGAGTGTATACACATTTCACACCTAGTGATTAGCCTAAACCCTAAACAACAATAATATATATATATATATATATATATATATATATATATATTCAAATAAATTTGTTTAGATTTAAATACCAAAACAATTATATTTCTTAAGCTCTAACTTGAATTTCTAATTCCTCATGAAGATAATATACAATTATATTTTATTTAGTTTAATTAATATGCCCTAATATTGGCCATTATAACAACTTAGAGTAGTTGTGACTATTCCCGTGGGACAAAGACTGTCCCATAAATTTTGGGAGCAATAAGTTTGGACGAGAACTTATAGTAGTCCTTCCCCTGTTTGGTTTCAATGGTCATTCCTCAATTATAGCAACCTAAGCAGAACAAGATAGAATATATGTGTTTGGCTTTGTGTTGGACTAAGAGAAGAGAAACTCACAACTTCCATGCCGGCGTCATAGTTTGTGTATTTATAATGCTATAATAAAGTATTGTTTACATGTGTGTGCATGTGTATCAATATGCCAGGGGTTGTTAGTTTTCAAATTGAAATATAATTAAGACAGAAAATATCTAGCTACAAGTCTAATGTCGAACCAGTTCATATTTTAAGGGAATAGTAAGAAAGACATATTCCTCAATAGAAAATAAACAACTAATAGCACAATTTATCAAAGAACCTCCGGTCCTCCATCACTTTCAATCCTCCAATGTAGTTATAGGTTGTGGCAAGCCAGATTATCATCTAATACAATACAAAATGAATAATTATAAACACGATAGTGGAAGTTACAACACAAGGAAGGAAAGCATGAGAAATAAAAATCTTAATAGTTATAAACATAAGTTCCACCCTTACATTCAATCATGCAAACAAACCCCATGATATACCTTCTTGAGAAAACTCCTAAAGTGCCTTTGTACCTCTTCTAGCTTAAGCTTAAGAATAGCAACATCTTAACTGTAATATGTACACCTGTTCCTTAGGAATTTAAAAAAAAATGCAAAAAGAGACCTCAATTACAAAGATTAGTAGAGTTCAAATAACTTATAAGTCACAAAATGACCTAGAGCCAACTTTGTTTTCACATTTTTCCCTTGTAAAGAAAATAAGAAAGTTTATATCATAGCAAAAAAGAGAATCGAAATATAGTAGTTTGTATGAAGTGCATGGGTTCAAAGAACAATTTATCTTAACAAACATTGTCATTACTCAAATGTAGTTCAAACTTCAAATTAATATCAATTCATTCTAATAGAATCCAAACAACAATAATCTAATCTTCCCTGCTTAATCTTGAACATGTGTCATTTTATCAAAGTTCATAAGAACTATTAAAAATTTAAGATATAGAACTCTGTATTTTGAAATTGTCACGAGCTCTCAATCCCAAATGTAAAGGTGTTAAGTGAAGATTCATGAACGGTTGTTATATTGCATCTTTAACAGAAATGATTAAAAAGAAGAATATACCATAACCTTGCAAAAAATCTTACATAAAAATGCAAACAATTAGCTTCCAATCACTAAAAAACTTAAAAAAAAAATGTGCATGCGTTCATCCAAAACAAATTCAGATATACCCGACCACTGGTAAAAGTAATAGAGCTATTTGGCATCTGAAATAGTCATCAACCCCATTTTCCACCAAATCTCACTAACCCTCTGGCTTCTCTCTCCTCCACCGTGGACACACTACTCTCCAGCACAGGCTCAATGGCCACGGACGACAGCCCTAGAAAGCAATCACAATTCAGCCACAGAAGGCAAACAAACGACTAAATAACACTCATGCACATGAAGAGAATAAATTGATTGGATTAATTACCAAACACACAATCACTAAGTAACATCAAAACCTTGAGATCGCATGGAGAATTAAATAGTTCGGTAAATTCGTGAAAGATCTAAACTCTGTAACACAGAACACAATAAATAAACAAAACGAAAAAAAATAAAATGAACGAAAAATAAGAAATTTCACAAAATCCAGTATCGAATCTTCTGAAGCTTTATAATCGAAGGCGAAGAGAAGGAATTGGATCGGAGGAAAGTAAATTACCTCAATGTCCTTAACGATCCTTGGTGATCCTTGGCGAGAAGACCGTGTTGGCGTTCCTCGGGGAGTGCTCATACCAAATGTCAAAAGCATCTTCTTGATCGAAGTCTTTAAGTATCTTAAAGGAGAGCATGCGGTGGTGACGGAGAAACAACGCTAATGCCTTCGAATCCCATTGACAATGCTTTCCCCATTTCTCAATCACTCTCACATGTTGTATATCTCTCTATTCGCTTTCGATCCAGATCTAAACTGTGAAGAGAATGCGTGAGTTTGGTTGAATGTAGGTGTTATAGTTGATTTGTTAGAGAAAACAAAATACTCTATATTTTATTTTATTTTTCTGCGGAAAAATATCCATAAGAAAACGATAGATTTCCTGCCAATTTTAATTTAGTATAAAGATTATTTGCAAATTTCTTTTCCCAAGAAAACATGCACCAAAAACTTTAAAATACGACTTTTCTTGCTTCTTTTAATTCATAAAATACCTGTAAATTTTCCTGCCAAATTTTATTAAAATATTATAAAACTTATTTGCCAATTTATTTTCTCAAAAAAATGTGTATGAAGAACTTTAAAAAATTTGCGTCTTTTCTTGCATTTTATTTAACGTGCAAATTCAAATAAAAAACAAAAAAGTTTCAGAAAATTTTGCATGAAGTTCCTAAAAAAAATGTGAAGCAAAAATCAGTAAAAAGGTTTAATATTTTCTTACTAATTTAAATTTGCAGGAAAATTTGTAACAAATATAAAAGTTTTATGTGAAACTTTTTAGAAATTTAAATTTGCAAGAAAAGAATAATGTAACAATAAATTCATAATAAATTTTGCATGAAATTTTTATGAAAAAATTTTGCAACAAATTTGGCAGGTAATGGAGAAATTTCTAGTAGTGAGACACGACATTAATTTGAATATAATGGAAATGATTAATTGAATCATTTTTCAAATACGAGAACTTAATTGAAAAAAAAATTAAAGGACCGAATTAAATCATGTAAAGAAATACGAGGACAAAAAACCAATTAAGCCAATTAAATATTTACATTTTTATTGTGATAATTAATTACTTAATTTTAATTGTTTCATTTTTGTGTGCATATATGTCTTGACTTAAAAGGGTTAGGAACTTGCTTAAGTGAGATACAGGAACCCCAAAATTTAACACATATTGCGTAGTTCAAAACATTATGTGGAAAATTAGGTGGAGGTTACATCTAAGTAATCAGGTACTGAAAAAACTGAATCTGGACAACCAAAAATGAACCTGGACAACTGAGCTTGGACAACCAAGAACTCAACATGCACCTATACAATCAAGAACTAAACATGGACAACTAAGAATAAAATCTAGACAGATGACACTACAAGTCTTGAGTAACCAATTTTAGTGACCAAATGTTAGAAGTGGACTTTAAGCTTAACTCAAGTCCACAAAATCGACTTGTAAGGTGAGGATTGCATCCACTTATATATATATATATATATATATATATATATATATATATATATATATTATAAATTGGCCTTATTCTCTAGTCGATGTGAGACTTTCAACACACCCCCTCATGCCCGCCAAGGTATATTGCTCTAATACCATGATAGAAGTGGGCTTTAAGCCTAACTCAACTTCACAAAATCAGCTTGTAAGGTGAGGTTTGCACCTCACTTATATATATATATATATATATATATATATATATATATATATATATATATATATATATATTATGAAATTGCTTTATCTCTAGTAGATGTGGAACTTCCAATACACCCCCTCATGCCAAGGTATATTCATCTCGTGCGTGTGGGACTAGAAATTAGTAGGTGGTCCGTTAGCAGTCCGATAGCGGGTGGAACAGAATATCCAAGAAATTTTGTTAGGATAGGCTCTAACTTGACTTTGATACCATGTTAGAAGTGAGCTTTAAGCCTAACTCACTTCTAACACCAAAAGTTGTTAGTCACTTTAGTGACCAGTTTTGATACCGATTCACAAAGTAAAAAATTATTGATTATTAAAATAGTCACTATTATGAATAAAAAAATATAATTGGTCACTAAATTGATATTTAAAATTAGCTACCATGGTTTTGAATACCAAAGGAAATTGGTCACTAAAAATTAGCTACCAAAATGACTTAGTTTCTAAATTGGTCTTCAATTATCACTGACCAATTTAGTGATTAATTATAATTTTTTATTTATAATAGTGACTATTTTAGTAACCAATAATTTTTTATTTTTTAAATTGGTATCTAAATATGTCATTATAGTGACTAACAACTTTTGATTATTAAACTTGATTACTAATGAAACATTTTCTTATAGTGTAAGAATTAAACATGGAAAACTAAGAACTCAACATGCACCACAACTAGCTTTTGAAACTGCACAACTAGCATATGAATCTTCTGAACCAACTTTTTAATATACTCAACAAATTTCTAAATATGTTCAACCTACTCTTAATAAGTTAGGCTATCTTATTAAATCTAAAAATTTAGAATTAAATTAGAACAATTAATCGAGTATAATAAATAATGTAAATTAAACAAGCGATTTTACTAGCAAATCATATCATACTTTTTCTATGTTGTATGAGTTATTATAAAACTTTAAAAACCAATTAATAAGTTATGCTATCTTATTAATTCTAAAACTTTAGAATTAAATTAGAATAATTAATCGAGTGACTTAATAAACAATGTAAATTAAACAAGCGATTTTACTAGACAATCATATTCATAATTTTTCCTATTTGAATGCCATCAAACAATATTCCTTTTAGGGTTTCTTATATAGCCTTAGTAAATATATAAATATATTATATATGGGATAGGCTTATGAATTACATGTGTGTTAGGATGGCCGAATGGTCTAAGGTGCCAGACTTAAGTTCTAGTCTTCTTGAAAGAGGGTGTGGGTTCAAATTCCATTTTTGACATTTTAATAATGTTTTCTCATGATTTTTTGCTTGTAATATATTTTCTTTTTCATTTTATACTTTTTTAATTTATATTGGTACGCAAAAAGATAAAAGAGTCATTTTCTGAGTTAGGTAGTACAAGCTTGTGACTTACATGTGTGTCAGGATGGCCGAGTGGTCTAAGGCGCCAGACTTAAGTTCTGGTCTTTGAAAAAGGGCGTAGGTTCAAATCCCACTTCTGACATTTTAATAATGTTTTCTCATGATTTTTTGCTTGTAATATATTTTCTTTTTCATTTTATACTTTTTTAATTTATATTGGTACGCAGAAAGACTGTGTTTGTGTTCACACAGTCTTAAAATAGCAGTGAGTGCTTAAACTCCGGATGACCTACTCCTAATTGTGAAAGGGACCAATGGACTACCAGAACTTGAAAAGTGATTCATGAATGTTGTGCTTGAACCATCTACCTTTTTTCCTTTACGAAATCATGAATATTAGAAGCGGAGCAAACTATATATTAAGGTAATTTGTAGTATTGTACCTGTGAAGAAAGATGCAAAATAAGAAATAACATAAGACATTCTTTTAGGGGTTACTTAAAAATCTAGTAAATAGTTGAAATGATCATATGTGTTAGAAAGATAGAAAGCAATGGATTGAGTTTTTTTTTTTTCATTTGTAATCTTTATGTTCTTCATTGACAAGCAGTGTGTCCTTCATTAATCTTATAATCAGATATAAATACATATTTAAATTTTATAATTCATCTTTCAGAATTCTATTTTTTCAAAATATTTGATTGACAACCTAATTGTCCATCTACATTTAAAACGAGGACAAAAATAAAAATGGAAATTTGTAAGGGACATTATAGTATGAAACAAGAGGGAAAGAGAGAAACAGAGACGCTAACATGTGTTTATTAAAAAATTTAAAGAGATACAAGGTTGTGAATGTGTGTTAATGCATTTGAACCATACTTTTGCATAAGGGTTGGTATAGTTTACCATTTATGCAATGTAATGTAAAAGCCCCACATTGTGAAGAATGTGAAAGAAAAGAAACTTTATATAGTGGGTGAAAAGGTTGTGTTCTTGCCGAGCTAAGTAACAAGAGCTTGTAATCCAAGTGGAGGCATGAAGGTGATGGAACAACTTTGAGACTCCTTGGTTGGAGTTGTGGATGCCAAAAGCTGGCTTGCCCATTCCAAGTTGAGAGTTGGGTGATGGGACTTATGCGAAGGCATAGGTCTCATCTCTCTTAGACAAGAGGGCAATGCGTGAGGCTGGTTTCACAGAGCAGCGATTACCTCTACCTCCCAATAGTGGAGGGATAACAAGTGTTTGCAACCGCCCTCCAAAAAAATACCTAGGAAGCCTCACTTGCTTGGACCATCACCTTTTTTCATTTTTTATTCAACATTGTTTTACATTTGAGATATTTCTTACCACCTCTTTCTAATATCTATTTTTTTTAAATTGTTATAGTTGATTCTCTCAAAGTAACAGATGTGAATATGGTCGATATAACTTTTACAATGGTGCTTAGGTATGTCCACTAATTTTTTATACTATATTATTGCCAATTTATGATATACACAAAGTATACTAAAATCCACTTTTATACTATTAGTGACAAACTTTCTTTTTCTAACCAAAATATTCTTTTGTTCAAATTGTTTTAATGTGATTTAGCTATCTATATTTTTATATATTCTATACATTGTTTCAGAGTATTAATGTATCACTTTTATAGATTTAACACCCTTTAAGTTTAAGATGTAATAATTAAAACAAAATTAATGAAATAGGGTTGATATGTTTGAATGAGCATTTTTGAGTTTACATATACTAGTAAAAATTAAACTAAATTTTGTAGAATGACATATGATATTAAAATGTAAGAATTATAAATTCTACGATACTCTTACTTGTCACTATTCTAGATATATTTCTTGCAAGACCAATCCCACAACCAATTATAAAATTAGTAAGTTCTTGAATAATCCTCATACACCGAATGACCTACAAGATGTAGCCAAATGTAACAAAACAAATAACTTAAAATTGAAAACTACTATAGGAAAAAAAAACTCATAAGAGTATAAGAAGATAAATTAGTAGATGTTGAATAAGTCTTGCATCTATAACCAACAAAATTATGGAACCTAGCAATTGAAAAATAAGTGTTGCAAGTTTTCAACAATCTATCTATTTGTTATTTAATAAACAAATTATAACATAAAAGAAGAAATAAATAGTTTATAAAAAAATAAGTAAATAAATTAATCATGACCAACACTACTAAAAAAATTTATATTTCCTACCAATTTTGTTTTGAAATTTTTTTATATGAAATACTTATTGATTTTGTTATGAAAAAAAATTTCTAAGAAATTGCTGCCAATTTTGTTGCAAAATATTTTGTATAAAACACTTTTCGCAACAAATTTTGTAGAAAATACTTGCAAATTTTATAATTTTGTAGGAAATAATTACCCACGAAAGAATTACCTGCCAATTAAAATTCTTAGAAAAATCAGTAGGAAAAAGTTTTTTCTTGCAAATGTTTTTAACAAATTTGCAAGAAAATTCTCATGTAATATGAGAATTTTTAGTATTGCAAAATGAACTTTTATATATTTAGCACCATTTGAAAATTTTCTAATTTTGTTTTGAGACAAAAAATATTTAAAATTAATCAAATTATTTAAAATTAAAAGGAAGTGTATATTTTATATTTACAAAAAGGTGAAAGTCTAACTTAATAGAACTTTAAATACCATTTTTCCATTTAAAAAATAATATAAGGCTACACATGCGATTACAAATGGAAGATTGAAAATGTGAAAAAGAGATTGGGAATAGATAAATAAAATATTTTTTTTTTCTTAATTCCCTTTTTTATTTTTATTTTTTGAAAAAAAAAATTAAAATTTGCAACGAAACTTTTATTTCTTTCTTTTTATTAAACCTATTTTTTTATTTTGCTAAAAATGATTTTTATTCAGTGCTACCTTTCACTTTCACATATTTGTACTGAAAATTTTGTAGCATAACATATGTAATTGTTCATATCCCAAAATTTAAACAAACAAGATGTTAAATTTCATATACATATATACTCTCACGCCACAAGTAAATCTATCAGAGTTAACACTCTGCATGTTTTAACTATAGTAGAACATATTTAATAAAGTAGTTCTTAAATTCCATTAAGGTGACTTTTAGGCTGTGTTTTTTTGAGAGGAAGGATTAGAGGAAGAGTGACAGGAAAACGATTAAAGGGTGAAGTTGGTGTTGTTTCTTTTAAATGATTTAGAGGTGATTTTAGAATGAATTATAAAATGAAGTCTGTGAAAGTTTGTGACTGAATTGACTGATGTGATATATTAAAAAAAACTTTTAATAGAAAAAAAGTTAGATTATCAAAATGTCCCTATAGTTATAGGTAATATAAAATTGGTTTAATTATGCTTTTGGTCCCCATTTTGGAGTCAAAATCTCAAAATGGTACCCAAATTTTTAAAAGTCTCAAAATGGTCCCCTTTCTTGTTGAAACGTCTCACGTTTGCCCTTCCCGTTAAGTCAATGTTGATGCCGTTAGAGGGAGTGCCACATGTCAATTCCTCGATTTTTTTAATTTTTTATTAATTTTTTTTTGAATTTTTTTTTTAATTTTTTTTTTAATTTTTTTTTGAATTTTTTTTTTAATTTTTTTTTGAATTTTTTTAAAAAAATCAAAAAATTGCCACGTGTCAAGCTGTCATCGTGCCACGTGGCAATGACAGTGACACGTATCATTTTGTTAGTCTCAATTTGGTCCCTTTATTTTAGTTTGTCTCAATTTATTCTTAATTTTTGTAAAAATTAGAAATTTTGTCCCCCTTCAAATTGAAACAAAATTTAATTTTATATAAATGTTATTCAAATATTTTTATTAAATTTGATATTTGTATTCAAATTGATATTTTTATTATATATTTTT
>Ga0209589_1006633_pt1 | contig 19052 bp, 9 predicted proteins | sample CowpeawhiteBW_FD_187525 | JGI IMG/M metagenome (GOLD analysis project Ga0209589, IMG submission 187525) | Root nodule microbial communities of legume samples collected from California USA - Cow pea white BW (SPAdes) (version 2) | ecosystem: Host-associated > Plants > Roots > Nodule | place: USA...
TGATGTCATTTCCATCTCTATGGGGTTCGATGGTGTTCCACTTTATGAGGATCCTATAGCAATAGCTTCTTTTGCAGCAATGGAAAAAGGGGTGGTGGTTTCATCCTCTGCGGGTAATGGTGGTCCTCATCTTGGTACTTTGCACAATGGAATCCCCTGGCTTCTCACCGTGGCTGCAGGTACCATTGACCGCACATTTGGTTCTCTAATTCTTGGAAATGGCCAAACCATTATTGGTTCGACCGTGTTTCCAGCAAATGCCTTGGTGGAAAATCTTCCACTTGTCTACCACAAGAATATATCAGCATGTAACTCAGTCAAGATGTTATCGAAACTGAAAACAGAAGTCATCATTGTATGTGACTTGGTTCCAGACACTAAGTTAATGTACAAGCAAATGTCGGTTGTTTATGAAGCTAGATTGTCAGGGGCAGTGTTTTTTCTTAATGGTCCTATGTTGAATGACTCAGGAATTGGTACATTTCCAAGTATTACAATCAGTGCAAAGGAGGTATGCAACAAGCCATAGCAAGCCAATAGCCAGTATCAAATTTCAGCAAACATTTGTTGGAATGAAGCCAGCACCAGCTGTTGCTGTTTACTCTTCAAGAGGTCCTTCACCTAGCTACCCTTGGGTCTTGAAGCCTGACATAATGGCACCTGGCTCTAATGTCCTTGCTGCTTACACTCCTCATACTCAGCAGCTGCAATTGGCAACAATGTGTGGTTACCTAGTGACTACAATTTGCTGTCTGGAACATCCATGGCATGCCCTCATGCTTCTGGTGTTGCTGCTCTTTTGAAAGCTGCACATCCTGAATGGAGTGCTGCTGCTATAAGGTCTGCACTAGTAACCACTGCTAGTCCTCTAGATAATACACAAAATCCAATTAGAGACTATGGTTATCCTTCTCAATATGCTTCCCCTCTTGCCATGGGAGCTGGTCAAATTGACCCCAACAAAGCACTTGATCCAGGTTTGATATATGATGCCACCCCACAGGACTATGTTGATCTCCTATGTGCTTTGAACTACACAATGAAGCAAATCTTAGTCATTACAAGATCAGGTTCATATAATTGTGCAAAACCTTCGTTTGATCTTAACTACCCTTCATTTATAGCCATCTATAGCAACAAAACAATGTCAGTTGTCCAGAAATTTAGGAGGACAGTGACCAATGTTGGAGTTGGTGGTGGCACATACAGAGCGAAGGTGACAGAACCTAAGGGCTCTGTGGTGACAGTGTCACCTGAGACTTTGTCATTCAGATACAAAAATGAGAAGCTGAGCTACAGTGTTGTAATAAAGTACAGGAAGCACAAGAAGGAAGAAATATCTTATGGGGATGTTATTTGGATGGAAGATGGTGGAGCACACAGTGTTAGGAGCCCCATTGTAGTGGCACCAAGTGGAATTGTATGAATTGGTTTTAGTTTTCCTTCTCCTTGTCATGAAATTCTGAGTCCTTCATGGAACCTATCTATCAATAGTGAAATGTAACAAAAACATGCATCTTCTCCGACACATTGCACTCAATCTTCTTCACTTGAACCAAGTCACGATTAAGGAATAAAAATTAGTAAAACTAATCAGAAAAAGATAATTATATTTTCACCGATTTTTTTTTTACCTACTTTTAATCTATTTTGTTAATCACCTTTCAATTATTTTATTTATTTTTTTTAATAATATAATGTAATGATCTAATTAAATTAATGAGTTAAAAATAGATAAAAAAAAGTCAAAATATTATTATTCATCTAAAAATTATTTTAAAACATTGTAAATCTTTTTTACATAAAAATTTTCTTGCAAAAATAAAACTGATAGATAATATTGGAGGGAACAATATGACATATACTAGAAAACTAATCCAATTAACGTTTATAATTTTTTATTTTGGCAGAAGTATAATTTTTAAGAATTGTACATAATTCCAGCACAAATTTCTCAAAGACACGTTTGAAATTTCACGAAAAACAAGTATTAGTAAATGTGTTCATGATTAAAAAGAAAGAAAGATTTTTTTTTATATTATTTGAATTTATTTTTTGTATGTTTTATTTATAAAATATTACATCATAAAATAATGTATGGAACACAAATGTAACATAACTTTACGAAAGTCAATAAAAAAATCTCTAAGTTATTTTCGGTCGCACTTATATTTTATTTCCCATTCTTACTTCTGAAATATAATTTTTGAATTAAAGAAATTAAAGCTAAAAAATAAAGCATAGTACAGTCAACATTAAAATGAGTTTGTCTGCCTAATTAAGCTTGTGCACAAATAAATCTTATTAAACTTTGACATGAAGAGAAAAAATGAAATTGGTTTTCCAAATTAAAATTAAGGACATTCAATAATCTAATCTAAGATTTTTTTTTTTTTAAGATTAGATCATGGATATTTTACTATTTTAAAGTTACAATTATATATTTATGGCTGAGGGGATTAGTTAAATTCCTTCTATTCTCACTTGTTTTTCAGTGTGGGAAACTATTATGCTTAGTTTAGAATTCAAACTTTATATAATCAAATTCTCAACTTTCACAATAAATCAATTTTAACTGAAAAACAAAATGTGGGATTCTATTTTGACATTTTTTTAATTTAGTTTATAGAGTAAAAAGATTCATTTTGTGCAAGCGAACGATCTAATTCAACAGGTTACTTGTTCATCACAGTTAAAACTGAGAAATTTTTATCAAAATAATACAATTTCCCTTTTTTTTTACTCCAATAATATATTGTTTCAAATAATTATTCAAATAATATGGTTTATTGAACTAATTCTAAAATGATTGTGTATAATTTTGAAAAACAAAATTAAAATTCAGTTATCGGATAATTGAATTTTGAACTAAATTTAATTTCTTTTTTGTTTTTTCTTTAAAAGTGAAGAGAAGAGAATTTTAAATTTTTAAACTAAAAATTTTATATTGAGAAATATATATTTCAAAAAATTAAAGTTTATAAAAATAAAAATAATATTTCAGAAAATATTATTCTACACGTTTAAATTATTTTTTCTCAAATATTATTGAAGAATAATATCATTCTTGAATACTCAAATCATTAAATTTGAACTTTTAATCTTCATTTTTTTTTATATCATTTTTTTGGTGTTTTTATTTGAGAACGCTTCAAAATCATTCTCATTCCCTCTCATTGTTTTAAACTAATAAAATGTTTTGAAATTTTGTATCTTAACACTATTTAACTCCTCTATTTATTTATTTATATTGAAACTCTCTATTTAAAAATTTAGTTATCTTCTAAAAAACTCAAGTAAAGAAACTGTTCAAACATATTTTTATATCTATGGTATTTAATTCAATATATACATCTTATAATCTGTTATTCGCTTTATTTATCTTCTTAATTAATTTATTATTTTAAAAAATTATCTTTTAAAAAATATTTTAAATAAAGTAAATATTTCAAATTAAATATGTAACATCCCAATTTCAATAACTTAAAATTAATAAATTAGGATGTTTCATCATAGTGTTCAAAACAGATTATCCATTATATAAATTATATTAATAGAGTCTTATAAAAGATATATCTATAAAAATATATCATTTATACAAACCAACTAAAATCAACCAAGCTTTATACACACGTTAACCACTTACTACAACTCCCAGAAACCTTTCACTAGCCTAACGGATGGTTCCTCATCCACTAAAGGTGTCTCTAAACCTGCAACCTCATCTGCTCCTACCGAATAGGTAATCATTATAAAAGAAAGACAAACAACAAGAGACACAAAGTGCAAGGGTAAGCTAGTTTATAAAAGAAATAATCATATAATAGTTAAACTTGTTACATTATAAAATAACATATTTCAAGCATTCATAAAAAGAAATACCAAACATATAATTGCAGACTCTCTAGACTCAATTATCCGGATTTATACATTGACTCAGGCATAGAAGTTGTGCACCTGTCATAAAAGTGGATTGTGGCAAATGGCAAATGCCCTAGCTCCACTTAGCCTAATGAAAAGTGGATTGCGGTAGAGGTCCTGGCTCCACTTGGCCTAACCAACATGAATCAATTTCCTCCGGACATGGTAAGTTACTTATGACATTGCTAGATTAGTGGTCCCACCCCTAATCCCGCCATAAGAACTTCCTTCAACTCTCACCACCTAGACCACAACACTCTATATGAGTTTGTAAGCCTAGTAGAGTATATGATAGCTTCTGACCAACACGTATCCCTAGCCAATGCATAACAACCTACTAGTGAGGATTGCACTTCTTCCTTAGAAGCACAACCCTTATGCAACAAACAATTCAAATCAACTTTTCTCGTTCCATTCCATTAAGATCCACTTTCACTCTCTTATAATCATCACATTTCCTCAGAATCCAACATTTCAAAACAAAGATGCAATCCAACTTTAACTATTTCATTCCACTGATCCTCTTTTATACTCATAACATCATCACTTCTCCATAAAACATAATCTCACACTGAGTTCCTCACACCGAACAATCATACACATCTCATTCATCATATTCACATATACTATTTCATAATTTCATGTAATAAGCACTCAGTAATGTTCAAGAGCAACTAGTAAAACTTCATAAACACAAATAAAAACACAAATGTCACACATGATAAAGGGGAGATGACAGTTCATGTTAAAGGTGAAGAAACAAACAAAAGGTTCCACAAGTAACCTGGAAATTTTCTCACAACCTGTGGATTTGGCTCCAGGATGTAGAATTCACACCAGCGTGTTCCACAGGTAACCAGTGGATATTTCCATGACCTGTGGATTCAGCTATGACATGTATAATTCAAACAGTGAATTCCATAGGTAACCAATGGATATTTCCACAACCTGTGGATTCAGCTATAAGAAGTATATTTCAAATCATACAAGCAAAATAATCATACTCATCATAGACCAAATTCATCAACATGCAATCATTAATTTAGAAAAAACACTGCAAAGAAAATAATATTCATCAGTGTAGTAAGGGCTTTTGGCCCCGGTTATTTTCAATATTCTGCCTCGATTCCAGAACTGAGACATATTGGGGCGAGGCAAAAAGGGGTAGCTTTTGGCCTCGGGTGTCAACCGAAGCCAAAACTCCCCTTTTCTGCCTCGGTTCTAGACAACCCGAGGCCATATGAGAAACTTTTTTGCCTCGGTTGTGGTCGAACCGAAGCCATATAGTCAAAAAAAATTTAATTAAAAGAAAATTTCAAAGACCTTTTGGCCTCGGTTTTGTCTGAACCGAGGCCATAGACGCCTTTTTTGCCTCGATTATGGTAAGAACCGAGACCTAATGCACAATTTTTTTTAAATATGTTTTCTGTTTTATGATTATTTCCACATTTAAACCTATATATTTTTTTCAGAAACCAGCACAAACCAAAACAAAATATTTTATGAAACATCCACAATTCAAATACATTTAAAAGACAATTAAAAATCATTCACAATTCAAATACTATCCTAATCAATACTATTGTGCATCTGAATTATAAATTTTGCACATGCTATCCTACCAAACTTTATGGACTTCGCGGGAAATGGGGCAAGACTCTTGAATGTTTGCAAAATAAGACATTAACTTAAGTTAGTATATAGAAAGACAATATTGCAAAGTAATTGTTTTAATTCAAATATATATTACCGTTTTCATATTAGTTGTAATATGAGCACGCACAATAGTTGTCATCCATTGCATTATATAGTAACCACACTCATATGACCCAGTTTATCTATTACACTACATTATATCAACAACATTACAATTAATTAAGGAAGAAAATCAAATCAAACAATTATAAATATATGGATAGAAATATCAAACCTGGAGGGAATACCATGCAAGACATTTTGCCTTAGCCATTGATCTCCCTAACAACATGTTATGTCCAACAATTGAACTATGATAAATGGAATAAGTTAGGATACTTTTATATAACCACTAGTGCAGTTTGAACCTTTTAACTCGCGTTATAGGCACCGGTTGTCGCTTAACTGAAGCATAAAATGGCGCGGTGGCACTTTTGTAATTTTTTCCAACTTTTATGCCTCGGTTCATTAGAAAACTGGTGCCAAAAGGTCTTATATGCCTCGGTTGTGAAGAATCGAGGTAATATTTAAAAAATGCCACTATAGCAATGACAGTTGGCATCGGTTGGAATTGAACCGCTGCCAAAAACTGTTTTCTGCCTCGGTTAAAAATTGAACCGAGGCTATAAGGTTCATTAGGGTTCAAAAATCGCGAATCACTTTTTTTCTTCTTCTTTCTCGCTTGCACGTTCTCTCTCTCAGCCACCGACCTCCATTGCTGTTGTTGAGCTCTGACCACTCATAACTACTTGATGTTTGACTCATTCGTGTTCTGGCTTGGCGAAGTGCGATTTAGGGCTCGCGAAGTGGGCATCAATTCGTTGTGTTGCAACTGCGTAGTAGATTGGTGTTGTGCGTGGATGGAGATCTGTCGTTGATGGTGGCGAGACGTGTAGGTGGCGGTAGCGTGAAGAAACTTGTCGTTGCGAATGAGGTGGTTTCGCGATTTGGGGGAGGAGACGCGATTTAGGGTTTGTGATTTGCTGCAGATGGTTGATTTTTGTTTGCATTTATGCAAGTGTGATGTTCACATTTTCGTGTATGAAGAACATAGGGGTTCCATGGTGGTTGCATGATTCAAAAATTGCTCTTACGATGAAGGAGAAGACTGCAGTGGCTACGGATCTTTCGTTTTGAGTTTCAAATCTGGCGGTGGTTGACGTAGCTGTGGTGGAACCATGGTGGCTGCCTAGGGTTTCTGATGGAGAAGATGGGATGTTGAAAATGCAGAGAGGAGAGAGGCACATATGGCCTCGGTTCTCAGTAGAACGGGGGCAAAATATGGAGCTTTTGCTTCGGTTGAGACCCGAGGCAAAAAACTAACCTTTTTGGCCTCGTCCTAATATGCCTCGGTTCTAGAGCCGGGGCAAAATGACAAAAATAACCGCTGCCAAAAGTCCTTCCTGCACTAGTGAACATGTCATATTCATAAAATTAACATTGAGGTTCTTACCAATCTATCACTTGTCTAAGATGGTTAGGGGGAGGGCGGTGCAAAGAGCAAAACCACACAGCAAGGTTCTCCCTTAGGGAAACCACAAGTAACTGCCAATGACGCATGAGAAGAAAATAAATTCATTGTTATGCATTAAAATGACAAGTTATATTCATAAGTTAACAAAAATGACTTACCCAGCAACATAATGGACAAAATAAATTTCTTTTCTGCGTTGAAAGCATTTTGTCACATATGCTTCGGTGTCATCAAACTTGTTGCCTTCATGAGTGAGTTGGGGGTCTACAAACCCATATAAATCATTCAGTCCCATAATTTCAATGACACCAGACAAATACCTAAATATAAAACCTCTTAATATTGCCTCGGTCCCTACAAAACCTGAGGCCAAAAATCCTAATACTGGTGGCATTTTTGAAATTTTGGTTACTAGGCTGCCTTATAGGCTTCTGTTCTTTTGTAACCGAGGTTTAAAACATCTTACTACATCGGTTTTTCGTAGACCAGAGGCAATAAAGTTGGACAAAATTACAAAAATGCCACTGCCTCTTTATAGGCTTCGATTTTGATATAATTGAAGCCTATAAGCCGAAGTAAAATGTCAAATATGCACTAGTGACTAGCTTCCTTTACCTTACAAAGAGGCTCAACTGACCCAAACAACTCAATATACTCAAGGAACACCAAAACACCTTTAGCTCCACAGGGTGCTCTATCTATATCTAGGAACAACACAAGAACGATCAGGACATATCATTATGATCATTGACCAACAAAGAGTCATATTGATGATTAAAATGTCACATGCAACCAAAGCAAGGTCATATGCAACCCCGAACAGAGAAGACCCACAAGAAAACGAGCAAAAGTTCAACTTACACAGTTGAAGAAACTGATCGAATAGAAGGGAAGAGCTCGCCAAGGGGATCACGCTAGCGGTCTCCGATCTTCAAACAAATGAACAGAAGGTGAGAACTTCTAGTTCTAGAGATAAGTCAAAGAACTCTAGAAAAGTGGTTTCTAGAGAGATAGAGTGTTTTAAAATAATAAATCTCGTTTATAACAAAACTATTTATACTAAAACCTTTTAATATTAAAATAATCAAATTTCACTATTTTTAAATTACTATCAATTCTAAAGCGTCATTTTCTAGGGTTTTACAAAACAATTATTAAAATTCTTTTATTTTTTAGAAAATTTTTAATAAACCATCTTATCATTTATCATAATCTTTTAAATAAAATAAGTCTTCTAAATTAAATAAATAAATAAATATTTTATCTTTTAATTACAATATTTATTTAAAGTTACTTATTTTTTTTATATATAAGATTTACTTAATTGATTATCAATATTTTAATAATTTAAATGGGGACGAGTATTATGCGGGTATGGAGACATAGTGGATATATACATTTCCAAATCCATCCCCATACAATCGAAAAAGTCGAAGATTCTCCATATCAATACCCATATCCAGTTAATGTGGAAATTTCCATCAAAACAGAAACGAGTTCAAACAATACCTACAAAAACGAGTTTATTTATCATCTCAGTTTAGTGCAGTTTTGGTGTTTGGTGCTTGTAGAATCTCTTTTTTCCTCTTTAATGGTTTAATAGTCCAATATTTCACTCATATGTTTTTTCTATTCGTACCCCCCCCCCCAATTCTCCTCCATTCAAGAAGTGACTCGTGTCACTCTTCCTTCTAATGGTTTTCATTGAAAGAGGTTTTCATTGAAAAAGAAATTAAATCACATCCGGACCCACAAGCAAACCACTACTTTTATTTTTTTTCATGCACCTTTTCATGTAAAACCAATCTCTCCTGCAACCCTGCAACCCTAAAAAAAGGTCCCACTCTCCCCTTTTCCACGCATTGGTCTCTACCAACACATACACTAAACCCGTCCTCCATTCAACTCACGCTTCACTTTGTCGTCAGAGCCAACCCCTACACTAACACTTTCACTTCCTTCTTCAATACTCGGCATACCCAACACCCTAGCATTGACTACGACCCTATTCTACACATTTTCTCCTACAACCTGCACATAACCACAAACTGCACATAACAACATTCATCTCTCTCGCCACCATCAACATCACGCCCTCACCTCCACCAAACAAAATCCGCATATACACTTAATTCATTTCCCAAATTCCAGCACCTTCATTCAAATTCCAACCATCAGCCTCCATCATCATTTTCACATTCACCTGCGCAAAATCAAAGAACAGACCCCCAATTCCAGTGCCAAACAGCCACATCCAATCGGAACAAAGAGAAAAAAAAACGAACTGAAGCAGTCACCGGCGGCTTCGCCGCCGGCGAGTCAGGGTTTCTCGCAGAGGACTCGTGTGCAAACTGGTGCTAGGGTTGGGTTGAGCTGCGTTGACGCGAGGAGAAGGGAACTGAACTAGAATCTCCAGCGGTGTTCCTAGTTCCCAACAGCGGCGCTGCGACGGCGGTCTGGGTCGCGGTGAGCTGAGCATTGTCGGCAGTGGCTTTGGGCGTCGGAGCAGCGACCGTTCGAGTCGTGCCTGGGAGGAGGGAGAGTGAAGGTCGCGTATCCTGGGCTCTCGTCGAGGTCTGTGGTGGCGTCGCTGTCGCCGTCTTTGGGTGGTTGCAGCGGGGAGACGATATCTCGGGTTGGATGCGTGCGCGAAAGGGAGTCGTTAAGCCGCCGGGAACGAGGCCGACGTCTCCGGCGTCAATAGGCGCCGCGGTGGTGTGGTGATGCAACGGTGATGCCACGACCTTTTTTGTTTTTTCGCCTTGCACCCCCATAGTTTCACCTCGCACCTACCATTATTTCATTTTGGGCTAGAATACTGTTTACGTTCTGCACCCTCTATTTGGATTGTATTAATTGTTTTTCACACCCTCTTTGCTTTAGGAACTCCTTCGTGTACCCCCGTTTTTAATTCCTGCACCTCCATCTTGTGTTTGCTTAGCACACCCCTCTATTTACTGCACGCACCCCACCTGTTACTTCATACACCTTCCACATTGATATTCATGCACCCCATATCTTTGTCTATTATTTTTGGGCTTGTTGTTGTGTTTACTTTATGCACCCTCACTAATGACTCATGTACCCCATATTTTATTTTCCATTTTTATTTCTTCTTAAATATTTTCATCCTTTTATTTATTTTATTATTATAAAAAAAAACAAAAAAATTTGAAAATTATAAAAAAATTGCAAAAAATAGAAAAATCAAAAAAATAAAAATGTTTTCTTTCGCTTCATTATGTCTGTCCGGTCGCTCGCACCGTGTGACACTTTTTCTAAACATACCAAAAATAATTTTCTTTCCCTTCTAGTGTCTGTCTGACCGCTTGCGTCGTGTGACACCTATTTTCAAATAATTCGAAAATGCCAAAAAAATATAAAAATTCAAAACATAAAAAACATCAACATTTGCAAACAAGCAAGCTTTTAAGAACTACGTGATCCTTGATTCTCCACTGTGAGATATGTAGGAGCAAGGTCAGTCTTTGTCAGGTTCACCTCCCAAAAAATCAAATCTTTTTCTCAACTAAGTTTTCCAAATATCTTTTAAAGAACTACGTAACCCTGATTTCTCATCCTGAATGAGAATACGTAGGACCAAGGTCAATCCTTGTCGGGCCCAAAAACTTAAAAAATATTTTTATTTCTTTTTAGCATTTTTGTCTTATTATTTTTGGGGAAATTAATATTTTGAAAACCACATCAACTTTGCATTTTTAATTAAAGGTACCGCCCTCGGGCGGGCGCAGTAGGCTGCTAACACCTTCCCTACGCGTAACCGACTCCCGGATCCAAAATCTGGTTTTTCGCAGACTTGTTTTATTTTTATGGTTTTCCATAGTTTCCCAAAATAACTATGGTGGCGACTCCAAATCTCTTTTTCAAACTCGTGTTTTCTTTTTGGTTCATCGTCCGATCGCGATTCCGGTTGCGACAGTATGTCAGATTGGTAAGAGAGGAAGTGTCCAAAGTTGTGCTAACTTGCTGGTATAAGATGAGAACCACCACCCACTCCTTATATATATATATATATATATATATATATATATATATATATATATATATATATATATATATATATATATATATAATTACACGTATAGTACCAAGTTTGGGGCTAGTGTGTCAAATAGGTACCCGGTTTAAAAAAGTGTCAATTGCGTCCCCAAATTCGTTTATGTGCATCAATTGAGTCCATACCGTTAAATTTTCACAAATGACGTTTATAATGTGGTGATGTGGCAGTGGAGAAGGAATATGTGTCAAATGATAACAAATTGGTGTTTGAAATTATAATTGTACAGTGTTAACGTGGTATTTACATTGAAGATGTGCCCTAATTTGTGAATTAAGGGTTCATTGTCTTCTTCCTCTCGTTTCAGTTTGTTCTTCATCAATATTCGAAGAGTTGGTGGTGGTTGTTGAATTCCGCAATGTCTCGCAAAGAAGGGTGTTCGTGTTCTTCCTAGGGTTCACAGCAGCACAGCGTCTCCTTCCCTAGTGGTTCGAATAGGGGTTTGGATGAAAGACCAATGTGTTATTGTGGGGAGATTGCTATGTTGAGAGTGGCTAAAATGATTAGGAATGCTGGAAAAGAATTTTGGAGATGCCCTAACTTCAAGGTTTGTTTTCGAATTTTAATTTCATTTTGATTCATGCTGCAATGGTGGATTTTAATCCGAGGTTTTGTGGTTTGTTGGCTTTTCTAAGCAGCGGAGTGGTGGCAATGAGGTATTTAAAGGGTGCAATTACTTCAAATGGTTGAATAAAGATAATGGGGATGAAAGAGATGCTACCATTGCTAGACAAAGGAAAAAGATATACCATTTAGAAAAGTCACTTGTGATTTCTGAAAAGTGGTTAAGTTTTTAGTAGTAAGTAGGAAGTTATGCAATTGGTATGTATAGAGGAGTGGCAAATATAAGATTTATCTTGTGCATATGCATATATATATATATATATATATATATATATATATATATATATATATATATATATATATATATATATATATTGACATTTCTTTTACCTAGTTTATGGATGAAAAGGATTCGTGCCAGCGAAAAATCTAATTCAATAGGTTACAGAGTTAAAACTGAGAAATCTTTATCACAATAATACAATTTTCCTTTTTTTTTACTCCAATAATATATTGTTTCAAATAATTATTCAAATAGTATGGTTTATTGAACTAATTGTAAAATGATTGTGTATAATTTTGAAAAGCAAAATTAAAATTCAGTTATCGGATAATTGAATTTTGAACTAAATTTAATTTCTTTTTGTTTTTTATTTAAAAGTGAAGAGAAGAGAATTTTAAATTTTTAAAATAAAAATATTATCTTAAAAAATATATATTTCAAAAAATTTAAGCTTATAATAATATTTCAGAAAATATTATTCTACTCGTTTAAATTAATTTTTCCCAAAAATTATTGAAGAATAATATTATTCCTGAATACTCAAATGTTTAAATTTGAACTTTTAATCTTCATTTTGTATTTTATATCTTTTTTAGGTGTTTTTCTTCAGAAACGCTTTAAAATTATTCTCATTCCCCAACATTCTTTTAAACTAATAAAAGGTTTGAAATTTTGTATCTTACCATTATTCAACTCACCTATCTATTTATTTATATTGAAATTCTTTATCTAAAAATGTAGTTATCTTCTAAAAAACTCAAGAAAATATTAGTAAAGACATATTCTTATATTCATGCATCTAATTCAATTTACACATCCTTATAATTAATTATCTCACTTTATTTTAAATCTTCTTAATTGATATATTATTCACAAAAATCTTATCTTCTAAAAAATATTTTAAATGAAATAAATATTTCAAATTAAATAATTATTAAAACTCTTTTATCTTTTAGAAAATATTTAATAAATCATCTTATTTTTTATCATAATCTTTTAAATAAAATAAGTCATCTAAATTAAATAAAAAATTATTTTATCTTTTACTTACTATATTTATTTAACTTTATTTATTTATTTAATTTTAATTATTATAAGTTTCAGGATCTTGCAAAAATTTTAAAAATAATTATTTCAAAATTTATAAACGTTAAATTTGTTCATAAAATTTTCTTATTTACATATTTTTCTCTATTGGTTAAAATACATATTTTTTGTAAATAATTATTTCCTCAAATAATTACTTTTCTAAATTACTATACTCTATATAATTTCTTTTTCTAAATAATACTTTTCACAAATTATGTTACAAAAAAAAAATTAATTAGTTATTTTTTAAAAACACAAATTATAAATTCTTTCCTTCATTTTGAAATAAAAAAATTAAATTAGTTAAGAAGTTTTTCAAAAGTTGAATTCTTAATAGTTTTTAATAACTACACTTAATCACGCAAACAATTCAGTTATCTAATAATCAAATTCTAAGTAGTTAGAATAAATTATGCTGTTTAAATAATTATTTAATATAAGTATGACATCTGAATAAAAAAATTAAAAATATTATCTTTTGTAAAAAAAAATCTAAGGAATCGCGGCTTTTAAAGTGAACAACGTACTTTATTTCTAAAATCCAAGAGTCTCCGAAAAGGGTAATCGATATATAAAAAACTAATATATATATATATATATATATATATATTAAAAAATACCTCTTTTATATATATAATTTTTAATTTTATTTTATCCTTTATTTTCTTATCATGTAGTTATTAATTAATTTTTAAAAATATAATTATTAACTGATTACTTTATTATATCTGCAATTTCTATTCTTAATATCTAAGTGTATTTTTTATTATTATTTTTTATATATTAACTTAATCGATTCACATATATTATTAATTTATTATATAATACAAATATTAAAAAAGTATAAAAACAACAAACACATGTATTTAGGTTAGTATTAATAATATGATTACGTTTCAGCATATGTAATCTCGTTTGTTATTATAAAAATAAAATATTAATAAGAAAATAATGTGAAAAATGTTTATAATCATTTTTAAATATATAATATTAAATGGATTAATTCAAGTTTATTATGCTATGTATTATATAATTAATGAAATTTTTTCAAGAGTCTCAAATAAAAAAAAAAAACCATAGATTATACTTTTATTTTTGAAAAAGCTACTACATACATTTTAATTTTAATAATGAGAGAATAGTGATATAATGACTAAATTATGTAAAATACGTTAAAATAACACATAAACATAAATTATAGAGATTTCCGTTCAATAAAAATAATAGTTTAAAATATTAATTAAATATTAAAATTATTGTAATCTTAATATTTTTTAGGCATAACTAAAAGAAAATTGATTTAATCAATATTATAGAAAACTTAAAAATAATATATACTTTTTTACACGCATTTGTTACCAAAAAAAAAAATCTCATTTTGATTATATTCAGTAGTATTTCTTTTATATGAATTAATTAGAAGATATAATTTTATTTTCTCTTTAGATTTTGTTACAACCTCACTATAAATACACAGAGCTTGATAAATGTTCATCACTCAATATGGCAACTCTAGGGAGCATAAGAAGACACCACTTTTGGATGCAAATTGAAAATGGAGTAAAGGTCAAAGCGAGCGATATATTAAAGATTAATGTAACTATCGGTGCTCGATATGTACATTCTGTTCATAGCATTGAAACAATCTTATTAAAGAAGTCATTGTCCATTAGCTATCAGGATTTCATCGTAAATAATCAAGATTTCTTAAGGAGTTTCATGTTCGACCCACGTTGTTCTACCTGCTTTACCCCATCAATAATTGATCGTTTGTCAGGACAAATTGTTAACATGAGTATAGATACCATAAAATTTTGCCGTGGTGAAAAGTCTGTCGATTCCGAACGACAACGTCAGGAATTGCCTTTCAATTTACACATCATAGTGGAAATACTTCTTCCGGGAGAAACAACAATGATTCCACAATCTGAAGAAGTCATTGATTCTCTCAACACATTCACAACTTCATCTTCTTTGAAAACAAAAACTGAGAACTGCAGCATTTGCATGGAAGATTTGCGTTTCACACACGAGTTATCCTCGACTCCTTGTGATCACTATTTTCATCATCAGTGTATTGTAAAGTGGTTCAAGATTAGTTACACTTGTCCCATATGTCGTTACCCTATACTTCGTTCATAAGATCTTATTTATTTTATTTTCAAAACATAATTTAATAAAAATATTTTTTTTATAATTATACAATTTTTATGTTTTTCATATTATTATTTGAAACGTAATTGTTGCATTTTATCATCAAATATCATTATTTTTAATTTATTTATTTTATATATTAAATATTCATCTATTAAATATGTTAGCTTTATATTATAAAAGATTATATCTTCATATTTTAATTTTATTTAATTTATTTTTATTATTATATAAATAATCATATCGATATCTATCAATAGTGAGATGCGACTAAAAACATGCATCTTCTCCAACACATTGCACTGAATCTTCTTCACTTGAACTAAGTGACGATTACAGGAATAAAATCAGCAGAACTAATTAAAAATTGCTTGCATACATGGTTAATTCACTTGCATTGTAAAACCCTTTTACTTGAAAAATTCATGAAAGAATAAAACTAATATATGATCAACATTTTTTATAATTTGTTTTTTTTACTGAAAAATTATAATTTCTAGGAACGTATATAATCCCAGCTAAGATTTCTCAATGACAAGTTATGAATTTCACGAAAGAACAAGTGTTGGCAAATGTCGTTCATGACTAAAAAGAAAAAAAAATTCTATACATCTATTTGAATTTACTTTTAGTATGTTCAATTATAAATATTATTCCATAAAATAATCTATGGAATGGAATCGTGCAATTAATAGTGGTTGAATGGAATTTAATCATCATTGTATGTCAAATGTAACCTAACTTTACTGAAAAAATCAATAAAAAAAATAACAAATCTCTAAGTTGCTTTTATTTTTTTATCATTCACGTTTTCAGTCGCAGTTGTATTTTACTCTCTAACATATAATTTAATAATTTAAAAAAAATTAGTTAAAAAATAAACCATAGTAAAATCAACGATAAAACGAGTTTGTCTCGCCTAATTAGACTTTTGTACAAATAAATCTGATTAAAATTTCAATCAATGTATTAAAAAACATGTTAGTATGATATAGAGATGCTTGAGTAAAGTTCTTTGTAAGTACTTCTAAGAAATAAGTAAACGAATAAAAAACTTAAATTAGTTTTTGAAAGTAAAGTTATGTAGCAAATTACTATAAATTAGCTTATATATAAATTAATTTTAAATCATAAGAGAATAAACTCTTCATTTCTTTAAATTATTTAAAAATAAATTCATTTAAATAAATCTACTTTAGACATTCATTAATGTATTCTAAGATTAGAGTATGAACATTGTATCATTTAAAGTTACAACAATTATATATTATAAAATAATTTTTTTTTAAATATTTCACTCTATGAATCTAGAAAAGATATTTTTTATTTTTATATCTTACTCAAAAGATATGTTGATCACTCAAGTGAGACTCAAACTCAAAAATTGATTCTCAAAGTTTGGTTACATAGAAGACAATTTGATTATTTGATAAAGGAAGAACTATAGTTTATTCTTTCTTCTACATACCTATGTTACTAAAACAACCCAATTTTATGAGGTGTTGTAAATGCAATGAATATTATTTAAATAAATATTTATTAATCACATAGATAAAATATTATTAAGCATGAGAAAATATTGGAGGTTCCAGGTTGGTACGTGTTATTGTAAATGTAATAAATTTTGATGATTTAGTGGGAATTAGACAAAGAAAAGGTAAGTTTTACTTTTTACCAATTGTTAGTTTTTGGTAAAGATGTTTGATGTATGTCTTACACAAAATGTGGGGAATAGATGTGAGACCCCACTTTTTCCTTTTTTTTCCCTTTCTTTTTCTTCTTTCCCTTCCTTTACTCTCTTTATACAGCTACTCTAACAAAACAACACTTTTCACTCCACTTTTCCATTTCTGTTTTCTCTACCCTCTCTCTAAGCCAGAGAATTTGAGCTGCCAATCTAATACACTCTCCAATTCTGATGCAGCAAACCAACCTGGAACCAGGGCAGAAACTTTTCCCACAATCTCCTCCACATCCATGTAAGTTAACTCCAGTTTCTCAATTCTCTTCAATTTCAAATTTTGGAGCTCCATTCTTGCTAAGTCGAATTAGGATCATATTCTCACCTTGTGAACTTGTATTTCAGCTCCCTAGGTTGTGCTTTTGAGGTGCTCCCTATTGAAAAGGGTTCTTGCTAGTGAGTGATTTCTAGAGGTAAGGGAAGCTGACTGTTTTGCTTAAAAATTTCGTATAGAATTATCCATGATGCCTTTAATTGCATGAATCTGTGTTTATTCGATGTTTGGATCACCAAATTGTGCTGAATTGGGGTTGTTGGCATGAAATTCATGGATTCTGCATGTGGGAACAAATTGGAATTCTGGTATTTTCGCCTAGGCGAGCAGCTCTTGCCTGAGCGAGAATGCTTGAAGACCTACCATTGTTCCTGCACGAAACCTCGCCTAGACGAGCTAGCGTCGCTTGAGCAAGATACACTCTCGTCTAAGCGAAACAGCTCAGCCTGAGCGAGAATTCGCCTAGATTTCAAATTGCCCTCTGTTTGGGGTCTCGCCCAGGCGAGAGTGGCTCGCCTAAGTGAGGCAACCCTCTAGCATAGGCGAGATTCTCTAGCTTGAGCGAGTGCTACTGCATAATTATGTTGTTTTCTCTGTTTGGGTAAATAAAGCTTTAATAAATGAAATAATGTGATGTTGTTCATGCTATGCTTGTATTATTATTACAACTGGTAGTATATGTATGGATATATGGCGAAATTGCATGGAATTGGATTGTGAAAACAAGTGGTTGAACTAGGATTTCAAGGGAAATTCTAAGGGAAGTATTTAGTGTATGTAAGGATATAAGGACTCAAATTTGGTTGGTATCCTGACGCTGCAATAACCATTAAGACTCAAGTAGAGTATAATGGATTATGTCGTGAGGAGTAGCAGGAGGTCCTAGTCTATGGACCCGATTAGTCATAGACTCAAAGTGGACTTACCTTGGGAGTGGTTGGGTGATAACCCCTTGAGCCCAAAACTCTGTAGAGTTTGGGAACCTTCACAGGTGCAAGCCACCAAGAGATCCAATGTCGCTTACATAATCTGAATATTGAGTCTAGAGTCATGTAACTGTGTGGTGTTATAGTGGCTTAATAATTTGGATGAATGTGAAAATACTTGATCATAACTATAATTGAACTATATGATTTTCCTTCTTTTAGTTAGCTTACCCTTCTTGTCTGTTCTAGATCTCTTTGTGTGTTTGTTCTCTGTTGCAATGATCACTTATGAATTGGTGTGAGCAGAGAAGGATCTAGGTGAAGATACTCCCCTCTCGGACCGGAATTGACCACGGCCACGAATGCTGGATATTAGTTTTGTTTATGCTTTGGAATATGGCTATTTTGGATGTATATGTATATTTTCCTTATCATAGGATACACTCATAGTTGGCAACCTATACGGTTACTTGGGATGACTGTATTAAACGCATGTATGGTTATTTTTGACTATATGCTTTGCTAAATCATGATATGATATTTTGTTTAGTAGCCTAAAAACTATTAAATGAGATGTTACAACAGACATTTCACACAATTAATGACATAAATTTAATTAAAAAAATATAACAATTATAAATATTTAATATTTTTTTTAAAGATTGAATTTATGATACTTCAAACTTAATTGTACCATATTTTATTTTTATATGAAAATGAGTTAAATCTTAAAAATGATAATGTAAGAAGGTGAGAAGTGAATCCCTATGAGTAAAATGAAACTACAATTATTAAATTAAAAAGTTTCGAACACGTTTTTTTTTTTTTTAATTAAATTTAAAATTCTTTATTT
>Ga0209589_1006637_pt1 | contig 19047 bp, 18 predicted proteins | sample CowpeawhiteBW_FD_187525 | JGI IMG/M metagenome (GOLD analysis project Ga0209589, IMG submission 187525) | Root nodule microbial communities of legume samples collected from California USA - Cow pea white BW (SPAdes) (version 2) | ecosystem: Host-associated > Plants > Roots > Nodule | place: USA...
TTGATATATAAAAATATTTTAAATATTCAAAATATTTTAGAAAAATAAACTAATATTTGTAAAATTAACATTTACATATAAAATATTTTAGATTTTAATATCTAAAATGCAATAAAAATATTAAATATTTTAAATTTAAATGTGAATTTTACAAATGTTAATATATATTTTTAAAATTTTAATAATTATATTTTAATAATATTTAAATAATTATATTCTATTTAACAATTGAATTTAAGAATTATATTCAATTAATAACTAAATATTATAATTTATAATTAAATTTAAAAAATAACTAATAATAATGTCAATTTTAAAAATTAAATGGTTTTATTTTAACAAAATTTGGGACTAAATTAAACAAAAATAACGAATATAGGGACTAAATTGAACAAAAATAACGAATATCGGGACTAAAATGAACAAAAATAAATAATACAATTACAAACTGACATGTGGCATTAGCATTGACACGTGGCACAATTGTGACTTGACACGTGGACACTTTTTTTGAAATTAAAAAAAATTAAAAAAAAATAAAAATAAAAAAATAAAAAAAAATAGGAGCTGACACGTGACATGTACTGTTCAAAAACGTTAATTATTTAAACACCATTAGTGAAAATGACCAAATTGACCACAATTTAACGAAAATGAGGACTTAGTTGAACATAAAACAAAATAGGGACCAAATTGAATAAAATCAACAAAAATAGGGACCAAATGTATATTTAAGCCTTTTCTTTACTGGCTAAATTTTAGAAATCAATTTACAGACCAATTATATTTTTTTATTCATAATAATGATTGTTTTAGTAACCAATAATTTTTTATTTTGTAAATTAGTATCTAAATTGGTCACTATGATAACTAACAACTTTTGGTCATTGAAATTGGTTGTTAACGAGACATTTTCTTGTAGGTAAGTTTCTACTAATTTTTTTGTGTGTTTATTGAGTATTAAAAAAATTATACTTTTTTAATTAAGTTTATGTATTAGTTAATTGGATAATGTGGTAGAGTTATGTGTTTTTTTCGTCATTTTGCTTAACTGTCGTCACATTTAATTTTTTAATTTGGAGTTTTATAATTTTATAATTTATTTCTTCATTTTATAATTTATGACTTTATAATTTTATAATCATCAGTTATGTCTCTATTTCATCACCAACCTCAACGATTACAATTTCCCCTTTTCTTCTTTAATCTATCATGATAAATTCTTAACTTCGACTACAATTTCTTCATCGAAAAAATTCTTAACAACCTCTTTGCCTCCCTAGGTTTTTTAGATCTCCCTAAAAATGCCTTCTCTTTGCATCTAAATCTTAACTTTAACTCATCAACCTCTCCTAAAATTTGTTTAGTGGAATAATACTTGGCTATATGGGAATGTTGTAGAATGTATAATATCTTTGGTCAGACTCTGATCTCATTCACATAACCTACCTTTGGATATTGTATTTGACTTACGTGATGACATCGATGAAGGTCCATAACCTCTTATCAGTTCTTTATTGGTTCTCTATAGGTGAATAGGTGATCAAGAATTTTGTTTTCAATAAAGAATTATGTGATATTGAGGATTTATCGGTGCTAAAAAATGGAGAAAGTTTTGTTGTTGAAATTAGTGATGAAAATTGTGACATAAGTAATAATTATAAATTATCTAATTATAAAAAATTGTACATACTCGGCCCTTCAAATATGCTAAGTGATGTGGCCCAACAAGACTCATTCAACTTTATTAACCTAAAGTGGTTGGAAAATATTATGAGATATATTTATTGCTGAAAATATTCATATATTAATAGTATATGTGACCAAATCTCTATAGTTTGATTATGTCAATATATTCCTTAGTACCATATATTTACAGAATATGTGGTATATCAAGTAAGGTATCACATTATCGTTATTATTATGCTAATTATCATGTATACGGTAAATCGTTAAATTTGTTGATATTATTTGATATTATTAGTTCTTACAACAAACCTCATAAGGTTCATAAACCCCCTGTAAACACACATATTATTTCACTAGGAAATACACACAATTCTCTCATACTCCCTCTTTTATTCATAAAGACTCAAAAATCTCTTACTTACTTGAGCGTTGGAGAATATTTTGCAGATGGATCTTCCAACTGAACAATGAGGAATTTGATTCCAACAATGAGGAATGTTCAAGCCACCACTAGGATCTTACCACTTGTACAAAGGTCCATGCTCTACACAATTCCATGCACTAATGGAAAACTAACCCACCAATTCAAATAGGTCATGGGTCCCACAATTCCATACTTAGTTGTGCATTATGATTTGCATATTTCATTAAACTGACCAATGATTTCTTTGAACTACATGCATTTAGAATAATAACGTAAATCATAATGCACAACTAAGTAAAAACCACATAATGTGGCTTTGATTCATTTTCTTGATATTCACATGGATAGATATGCATTTCAACATAATTATTTATTGAGGTATTCATTTGGTTATGAATGAATTTTCCCGAACTCATCAAATTGTTACTGCAAAAATGTTATCTATATATATGTGTGTGTGTGTGTGTGTTTGTGTGTTGTGTGTGAGTGTGTGTGTGTGTGTGTGTCTTTTTTTCTTCCATTCAATTCTAAGTGGATGGTAGTCTCGGATAACACCTACCCCAAATAATAAGCAACTAGGACAACTTGCAAATGACATTGTACTTGGTGACTACAAAGGCAACCAAAATCGATTTATTTTCTAGGCATCTCTAAGGCTTCAAGTTTGCATGCTGGTGATATTCAGAGAATTACCATAGTGGCAGAAGTTACAACATCATGCTTTACAACTATGTGTCCCTCTTTATATTTTCACTATTGCAAAAGCCACAAAATAATCTCTTTGAGAAGAGAAGATAAGCCACAGCTGAAAGAGACATACGCATGCATGCCCGTGACAGATCGCAGCCGTAGGATTTTGATACCCTACTATCGCTCGCTTCTCCCCTAACAACGAGTGGGTCGCCTCCGCCTTCACCTCCAGTATTGTCAAGATCGGGGACATGCAAAATGACTTTGTTTTGAAGTACTTCATAGTTATCTCTAGGTGCATCAACAACCTTTAGTGGTCCTCCCATGATCTCCGAATCATTACCTTCCGTGAAGGTACTTCATCCTCACTTTTGACATAAATTTGAGGAAGAATTTGAAGATCACACGCGTCGTGGTACGTACATATAAATATAGGAGACTATCGTGGAAATGATTTTTTTGGTTAACTTTTACAAGGGACCCTCCCTTTAGATTTAAGTTATCTCATAAGATGAAGAATTGACAGAGCCATCACAATCCATGTCTAAGAAGATAAAATGGTCATGGATTACACCAATAATTTAATTCAAATAGAATCCATAAAGATATTTTTTTGTCAGGAACTTAATCCATGTTTTTATAGTACCCATTGCAACACCAATATCGAGCATCTTATCACCAAGAGTGTTTGAGAATCCTCCCTCCACGTCCCCTCGGATTAGGGAAATGTCGTCGGTATTAATTGTTCTAGTACACCTCCGACACTAGCAACAACCAAAACGGTCTCGCTTGGTTGGCATAGAACAAAAAACAAGTGCAACAATGTCGCATCACCTACATCACGACCATCGAAGTTGTCTTTGAGCTTGCCTTTCTTCAAACTTACCTCTACGCCAACCTGAAACATTGGCACTGGAAGTGAATGACTCCCATAGTGACCCAACACATTGTAGTGCGTAGTTTTCGCAAAAGAGGTTTTTTTTACAATTGGGACATTTCCAAAAAACCAAGAAATAGAAAGAATTGCAGTGGGAGGAGCTCCCACGGTTGCCATCGTGGAGGCACAACACAACCTCTGCATTTTTTCTACTTGTGTTTAACCTTCTATGCAAGATCCACCACCGATGCAAAATAGAGGATAACATGGATTGAGTTGCAATTAAAGGCGATACCAATGCTAGAATTCTCACAGGGTCTTATGGTGTCCCATATGAGTCATTACGTCTTCAATCTCATTATAGCTTTCACTTCCAAAATAAGAATTTAAAAATAGGAAAAACTTCATATTGGATCATCAAAGGATTAACTCGTACCACAAGCTCAAGTGGAAAAACTATTAGCGTGTTATAAAGATATAGTTTGTCATGATATAACAAAAGGTTGATCTCTCCGAGTTAGATGCGTTAAAAGGGGCACAATCTGTGAAAAACCTTTGATAAACCTTTTTCAATACCCTATTAAACCCACAAAATTTTTGATTTTAGTCATTGTATTTAGGTGATCCCACTCTATAACTTCTTTTACTCTTCTATGATCAACATAGATTCCTTGAGCTGATATAACATGTCCCAAAAACCATATTTCTTCCGTCCAATGCTCACACTTTGACAATTTAGCATATAAATGCTTTTCTCTCAAAATGCTAAGCACTATTTCTCAAGTATAACTTTCAATCAGCTGATTTCACTTAAGTTAAATGAAATCAACATATTGAATGGAAAAATCAACCTATTGAATATGCTAACAGATAGGCTGTAAGTTCTGGTTTTTTTAGAGAGAGTTGTAACACTTGTTATTTTCTAGCGCGAAATCATTCCAAAATTTGAGAAATTGTCTCTTTCTGAATCATATAGAAGTGCAGTTGTTCGTTAAGGATCTTTAATCTTCTTGGAACATTTTTGTTTGGTTTACGAACTTAGAGAAAGAGGTGTTAGGGAGAGCCTTCATTTAGGTTTGATCTTTCTCAGGTTTCTAGGTGTTGCCTAGTGGTTTTTCAAGTTTGTAAGTGATCTTGTTGTGCTTGTTGAGACTCTTGTGGGATTCAAGAGTCTTGGTGGTTGTTTTTTCATATTTTGAGAGTGTAATCTTATGGATTGTGTAAACCTTTTGAAATAGTGCAAGTTAGGCTGAAGTTGCCTTGATAAACTAGACGTAGCTCAATTTTGAGTGAACCAATATAAAATTTGTGTGATTGTGTTTGTATCTCTTTCTTTCCTTGGTTTTTAATATAAAGTTTCAAGAAATCTGCTTTTAATAGTCTTTTAGTGGTTCTTGAGTGATTTGACTTAATCTAAGACTGTATTTCTACTTGTATGGTTGATTGGAATCAGTCTTGACGAGTTTCAATTATTGTTTTTGAGTTAATCTTCAAATTCACATTTTTGCAGAATTTCCCAATATTTCAATCAGCTGTTTTTATATTTTGAATTGTTAAAATATATTGCTTTGTTATCTATTTAATAAAATCAATTTGTTAACTCTGTTTTCAATCGATGAAAATGCATGGTTTAACGGTAATTGTATACTGACTTCTTTTTTATTCTGATTCAATCAAAGGTACTTTTACAAGTTTAAAAGGGACCAAAGTTTTCGAAGTCTTTTAACCACTGATTGGCCTCATTTGCACTCACTTTCTCAGTAAAATTTAAAGGATTGTGCTTAAGAAAGTCTTCCAAACTCCATATGTTTGGAGACACCCTTGATTGGGAAGCTTCAGCCGCTACTCGTGATGAATCCAATTGTTGAATGGTAGTGAGATGTTGTTGTTGTGAAGCATCAACTACCTATCTAGCAGTCTTCGTTTGTTGTAATGCAATGGTTGTTGAGCCATTGATGCACTTTGTTGTTGTAAAGTTACAACCATCACTTCTATTGCCCTAGCTAAACTTGGCATATCATGTGAGGGAGAAGGTGGAGGGGTTGAAGGCCTACGTGCTATATCTCTTTTATTCATAGATAAAACAGGTTGAGTACAATATTCTCACATTACACAACTTACAACTTAACAATTTCCCTACCTACAAACCTCTAGACCATGCTTTGATACAAAAAATATAACAGTCTAGTTTTAACATTTTACAAATACTAATAAGAAAACATTTACATAATCATATCATGGCATGGCCACAACAAAAAATCTTAAGATGATGTACAATCATACCACTACTAATAAAATTTCAAAAGTAATTCAAAAGAAAAGCAATTAAGATCAAAACTAATACATCATAACACTTACATTATCATATACTCACACAAATTATCATGATCACGACAAGCAGATAACAATATCATTAATAAAATATACATGGTAAGCTAGGGATAATTTAAACTTATAAGTTTTAAATAAAAATAAAATAAAGCTACTAAGTCATAAACTTGGTTATTGACAAACAATGCCACACCATTTATCATTCATATTCATGTTATCAAAATTTTACAAATCATTCAACATATATCATTATTGTAAGTTTTGAAATGGTTGAAATGCCAAGAAGAGGGGGGGGGGTTGAGTTGGCTAGTTAAAAAATAAGGTTACTTTTAAAAACCTAAAATAGTTTTTAATTGAATCAAATCAACCACAAAGTATGGATGCAACACTCTTAGACTGGACACTTTCAATTGATCAAAACAAAGTTACCCGATTGATTTCATTAAACAGATATAGACAGAACCAATACTCATAGAAACAATCGATTAAAACACAAAAGTAGTCGGTTGAAAAACTAGGCAAAGTGTAGAAATGTGAATTTGTGATTTAAAGCAAGATCAATGTGAAAGATCAGTCAAGATAGGTTCAAATGAGTTATACAAACATGATCAATGCTGCAGATGATGCCAAAACACTTAAGAATGTCAAAAAGATGGTTTAGATCATTATTCTTTAAACTTTAAATGATAATGCAACAGAGAAAGGTTAGAGAAAAGAGTAATGCACAAGATTTTTATACTGGTTCACTCAAACCTGAGCTATATCTAGTTGGTCAAGGCAACCCGAGCTTGACTTTGCACTATTTCAAAAGATTTACAAAGTTTACACCTTTACAAAACTTTCAAAATATGAAAAAACACACACAAAAGATTCTTGAATCACACAAGAATCACACCAGCATAGTAAGACACCTCTTGTAGACTTGGAAAACCACCATGCACACACACAAAGCTTGAGAAAGATCAAACCTCAATGGTAGCACAACCCTACCTACCACAAACACCTTCTCCAAGCTTAAAACACCAAGCAAAATGCTCCAAGAATTGATCCAAGATCAAGTTTCACCAGCTGCAATCTGTATGATCACGAAAGAGAGAGAATTCCCAAGTTTCCAAAATGATTTTGCGCTAAAAAATGATCTTCTTACCCCTCTTTCAAAAAATACAGCTCTTATTGTCAAACTTGTACAAAATTCAACAAGTTGATTTTCAAATCAATTGGTTGATGTCACTTAACTTAAGTGAAATTAGTCGATTAAAAAATAAATCAACTGATTGAATAAGTCACAGTTTAATACTACTGCAACTAACCTTTTAATCTGTTAAAAATCCATTCAACAGATTAAAGACACTTTTAACTTGTTGAAAAACATTTCAACAGATTAAAAGACACAATAAAGACTCTATACATCTAATAAATGCTAAATGATCTACAAAGTGAATTACAATCTTTAAGCTTGTTTGTCCCATGATTGATTCATATAGAGGGCATGCTTATAAGGCTTGATCAACTCGAGTGACTTCAAATCTCCATGTCTTAATCAATGTAGGCATGGTTCCAAGGCAATGGCTTTAAGCTTCTTCATCAAAACTTCATCAAATCCTCAAGTAACACACCATCCAAGCTACACATGTCAACATCCCCCCATATTTGATGAAGCCAACTTCTAACTTCCATTGCAAATTGCTTCCATTTGGTTGGATACCATTGAGTTGAGGAAGTGCCACCTAAGCTTGAACTTGTGAACCTGAAAATTGTTTCCAAGAGCAATACACACAAGATAACAAGCACACATAGATGCACATGTTCCTACTATCAATAATATGGGTTCAATTCAAGATTTGTTTATTAATTCCACTTTTAATGCTTCCAATTTTGTCCAATTTGATCAATTTCATATTTGTCCCCCTTTGGATTCATCAAATAGAAGTAATGAATTAAGAAAACAAATAGAGGATAATATTTCATTGATGATAAAGCACGATACAACCAACAAGGAACTGAAATATCACAAACACATGGATGCAATTCATGATCTTAGAAGCTAATAGATCATTTCTGGTTTGGAATGAAGTCAACAAATCATAGATATCATGGATTAGGCCATACAATGCATTGAACCTCTTATTGCAATAATTGTGATGTGCATGTTGAGACACATTGAGTTCATGCCACTAACATAAAAATTCCTTATAACGTTTATTATTTTTGGCTTTTGACGTCTACAAAAATACCGACATCATATATGGTGACGTTAAAATTAACGTTTGAAAGAAAAACTGATGTTACCTAACATCAGAAAATAAGAGCCTAACATCCCTTTACGTCAATTCGAACCCCACCCGACGTTCAACTCGCACCATCTGGAGAGTAAAAACTGCTGAAATTGACGTTTGTCCTTGCACTGACAAACGTCAAAGGACGTCGGGTAATGCTATAGCCGACGTCCTTTGACGTTTGTCAGTGCAAGGACAAATGTCAATTTTAGCAGGTTTTTTAAAAGTTTCACTGTATTTACATATTCTCGCACTTGAAAAATAGAAAAGTCCTAGAACAGAGTTCATATTATATTCCAGCAATGTGGTAATTTTAACTCATAATTGTAAAGTTGTCTAATCTCTTACAATTACCACAAAACTAAAAGTTTAATCAAGAAATTGTTCTACAAAGTTTTTAAAATAAAATTCTAATGTTGTTTTACGGCCTAGCTCCATTATTCCAATAAATATGCTGCCCACTCTTGTCTTAGTGTCTCGATAGTGTCATCCGATATAGGTGATGGATTCTTGAAGCTGTAAGACCCGCGAAATTTAATTAATTAAATAAATAATTAAATAAATAAATAATTAATTAAATGTGAGTAATGGGAACCTTTATAACATTAAATGTTGATTGTTGTGACGTGGAAAGGTACTAGCTCAAGTGGTTGAGAGTACTTGATTGTGTGAGACAACTTGGATTTAAGTCTTATGTATGCCATTATGTGTTAATTAATTGATTATTATTTTAGTAATATGCTTGATCATGATGAGTAATAATATAATCCTAGAATTATAGGAATTATCACGGAACATGAATTGGTTGAACAATTGTGCATTGATTTGACACTGGCATGGTTATAGGTTCGAACCTTGGTAGAACCAAATTACACTTTCTTTTTGCCAAAAATCTTTTTGTCATGGAGGGGAAAGGTCATAGAAATCATAGCCGTCAGAGGTCAAATAGGAGGGCTGCAAAAATGATCGTGAAACAACCATTAAATGATCATTAAGCTAAGTTTAATGTCAATTTTTGTTTTTTTGACCTTAAGCTTGATTAAGGTAGAGTTAAAAGAACCATTGAAGAGGAAAGAGAGGGTTTTGAGACTACCAATAATGAATGTTATGAGGAAAGGTTTTTGAGCACATAAACTGGAATTTGGGAGACATTGCAGCAAGGCGTGAGAGTGGTAACAAAGGAGACCATAGTTGATACAGGAGGAATTCTTACATAATTAGTTTAAGTAAGGAATCTAGGTTAGGGGAGTTGAAACTCACAGATTTCATGTTTTGAATATAATTGCATAATGTATAGACTGTATGAATGATTACTTCTCGCAAATCGCTAAATTTCTGTGTTTCTGGAAATTTTTCAGAATCCACCTGGCGGGCGATGAACTGTCACCAGGTGACTCATGTTATTATGTGTTGTTTCTAGGTTCCTAAAGAGGAACCGCCTGGCGGCACAATCCTGACCGCTAGACGACGCTTGCCTGTTACACCCAGCTTTATGGGTTTGTATGCACGGTTTGGCGGTGATGAACACCTGCCAGGCGACGCAAGTCAATTTGACTCGATTTTAGTGTTTTGGGATTTCTGGGATGATTCTGATAGGAGAAAAAGACAGTACTAACTGTTTGTGAATGATTAGAAGTCAGGTGGCATTGAATTATATGTAATTGAAGGTTAATTTGGATGAAAATTGTATGAACAGTGATGAATTGGGATTATTATAGTTGCACTAAATGAAGGAGAAAATGTTAATGGAATTTCGTATATTTGACATTTTAGAAATGAACTGTGAACCTAAACATATGAGTGCAAACTATTGAGTCGTAAATCGATTGAAATCAGAATAGCTGGGGTTGGTTAAGGTTCGTAGGTGCAAGGGGAAGTTTTAGGTTCCTGGAACAGCAAGAACTGCCTGGCGGCACCCAATTTGCCGCCAGACGCTATACCAGAGTAGTAGGCTTGGTGTGTTTTGGGTACAGTGGAATTGGAAAAGTGAACCTAGGGTAATTAGAGTGTTAAAACAAAATTGGTTATGCTGGAAATGGATTAAAAGGATAAGAAATGAGTGAGATGGGGTTATGCAAGAATACTAAGCTATGATTGTCTTGGATAGATTTGGGTGCTATAATAGTAAATCTCAGGTTAATTAAACCAGAGTTCTATTTTGTGGAAGGGCAGACTGAAATGTAGGATAGTAAGGTTAGTTGGATTTGCCCAAGTTGGAAGTGTGGTGTAAATATTGTTAAGGTATGATTGTTATGTGATATGAAATTTGGTAGAGACTTAGTTACTATTTGGGTAAATAATAGAGTATAAGGAGTATGAGGTTAACAGTGGCATATTGTGATTTAGTAATGTTGAACTTAAACAAGTCTATTTATTGGTGAACTTAGGTTGGTGAACCTAAATGGAATTAAAAACATTGGTAACAAGTTTATCACATGAGAGTTGATGTAATTAATTGGGTGAATTTCACTATGAGTCTTGGTGCTTAGTTTAAAGTTGCAATCTGCTCTGTGTGCCTATAAACCAGTAAAGCGCGAGTACTGGTATAGCGCCTGGCGGCAAGGATTGGATCGCCAGGCGATAGCTACAAAAGTAGTGGGGGTCCTGGAGTGAGTGGCGCCTGGCGGTGAGGTGGGCACTGAGGTGCTTGTCGCCTGGCAACATGTGTCCCTCGCCAGGCGATCTAGAAGCATGTAGCGCCTGGCGACTTGTGAGCAGCGTCAGGCGATATTGTAGAGACATAAGTGTGTTTGCTTGTTTTGGATGTGCGTGGTCTATAAGGCTTTGGTGATATTTCGAAGGTCGGCTTGGTGGTTTTTCTTGAGTTGTGGCTCAGAACGTATCCCTTTAGTTGTGGTTTGGGATAGGGGTTAAGCATGTGGCATTCCTTGAGTTGTGGCTTGGAATGACATCTCTCGAGTTGTGGCTCAAGATGGCGAATGAACACGAGGAACTCTTGAGATGTGGCTTGAGTTGGCGAGTGTTGCTAGTGTGAGTGTGCGTGTTGTGGCACGTACGGATGGGTCCAATTAGATTGCCTTACTCAATATTAAGCTAACAAGTTTGATAGTCTTGGGAAGTTACGAATGTTATTCATATTGGGAACTGCACCTAGCGTTATAGAGTGTGGTCCGTAGCATGGTTTCCCGCACGTGCTCTACAAGTTGTGGCTAGTAGGTGTGGCAACAAGGCATCTCGAGGTACTCATTAGAAGATATAGATCACGGGTAACATGGTGGTGGCCATGTGGTGTGGAATCAAAGGATAGAATTCCTTTGGTCTGTTGTGATATATATGATTATTTTTAACTGTTAGCTCACCCTATCTGCTTGTGTTTGGCGATGATAGTGTATGCAGTACACGGGAGCAGATGATGTTGTAGGTGGATCTGGTGAGGCGTAGAGCCGGAGCGTGGGCTAGCTTGGGGAATTTTCTATAGAGCTTTATTGTTTTTACAGATTTTAAGGAATTGAAATAACTGATGTTATCATAATTTGAGTTGTACTCGACTTTTTATATTTTGGTGAATTTGGAGTAATTGATATTGGAATAAATAAGTTTTAATTTTCCCACGTTTTGGGAAATGATATTTAAATTAATGACGATTATTTATTATCTCTATTTTATTTTATTAAAAACTCGTAATATCCGGTCGGGATGTTACAAAAGCGCTGAAAAGATAATACAAATTCATTATGCATGAATATCATTGTTTAAAGTTTGATATGATTTATAATATCTTAAAGATATATACATATATTATTACCTCTATCCATTCATCTTTAACTACAGCTCAAATGATTGTTCTTATCCAAGACATGACATAATACTCACATTCCCATGAATCTTCTTGCTTGTTACACTAAAGATGACAAAGAAAATAATCACATATCAAGTTCATAAGTTGACATGCGAGAATTAATAACTTGGTAAATGAATGAGTTACAACCTTTGGGTATAATACTTTAATCTGTTGTGCTATGGGCTTACCCACAACTCTAATGAAATTTTGGAAACATAAAATATAGGCTAGTTTTAATAACTAAATACATGATATGAAAAAAAAAGTAACACTGACTCTTGTAACATATTTTTTCAAAGCATTTTTAATCTTCCAATGCAATGAACAAAACCATACAATCGTGCATTGATTTGGAATGATGACCAATAGTTTCCAATGAGAGCTATCATCAATCACAAGTACTTACTTGGATAATCAACAATAATTCATAAAATATTACAAGCAATAACACATACCCATCAATGTACGACGCAATGTAAATCTCTTAGTTTGACTTAGTCATTCATGTTTGCAAATAACTTTTCACATGATCAGGTGTGTTTCCAGAAGCTTGAATGGTTTGAGGTTCAATGAATCCATACATGGAAGCTCGGCCTTGTTCCACAATTACTTTGTCCATGTACCTATAATAAAACAGTTAGGTATAAACTAAAAAGTACCAAAGCCAAGTTCTAAATGTTGAATACAATAAAAAATCTTACATGCACCATAGTTATAAAATTAAAATATTTAACATCTTGTCCCCCGCAACGATCTCTAGTGCATCATTCAGATTGGTGTACAATGGAACATAATAGTGGAGGCCAAATACTCTTGACTCCCACTCTAGCACTATCACTCCTCTCTTCAATTTGTGTAATTTTGTGAGCAGCTTCCCTACAGGTTCATCTTCTGCTTCTACCGTGTCATCATCTTCACGTATAACACGTTGACGCATGACCTGTTGCTTTTGAAGACGGGTGGGCTGAAATAAATATTTTTGAAAGGTATAAGATCAAAAAGTTATAAATTGTAAAATTGAACTACTAAGAATATGATGCCATGATACCTTTTGTGGGCCAAAGTATGGCATCATCAATGCTTTAGGCCAAGTTATAAATATGCCTAAAGCCTCCCCATTGAATTGGATTTCTAAAGTTGGCAAAGACAATTAAGCATGGGGATCTCAAATTTCATCAATTGTCACACGCACGTACTAGGCAGTAGAGGAACACCATGGATAGTCTCCCCCTTGAAGTTGTTGTCCTGTGGCCACTACGCACAAAGGATCTCCATCAACCAATAGCTCATATTGACTTGTGTAGTTAGTATGATCTATAACAGAGCATGAGCCTTTTGTGCTCACACGATGTTCTGTAGGAGCTTGAGTGGGGATCTCCATATTCTGCTGCTGCATGGACATAAGCTTTTCTTCAAGTGCTCGTTGTATTTGTTGTTGTTGTTGAAGTTGTTCCATGAAGCATTGCTCCATAATCCCCATGCGTTGGTTCATTTTTTCCTCCATTTGTTGCTCCATCTTCCTCAAGGCCTATTGACTCATAAGGTTTGATCTTTCTCAAGCTTTGTGTGTGTGCCTAGTGGTTTTCCTGTTCTGCAATAGCGTTCTTGTTGTGCTGGTGTGATTCTTATGTGATTCAAGAGTCTTTTGTGTGATTTTTGCATATTTTGAAAGTGTAAGGGTGGATACTTTGTAAATATTTTGAAATAGTGCAAAGTCAAGCTCAGGTTGCCTTGACAAACTAGATGTAGCTCAAGTTTGAGTGAACTAGTATAAAAATCTTGTGATCACATCTCCTCTCTAACCTTTCTCTCTTGCATATTCATTTAAAGTTTAAAGAACTTGTGTTTTAATCATCCTTTTCATGTTCTTGCATGTTTTCATGACATCTGCAGCATTGAGCATGTTTGCATAATCATTTAGAACCTTTCTTAATCATTCTTGTGCACTATTCTTAGTTTAAAACTTGAATCTGCATCTCTGCATCTTTCCTAGTATTTCAGTCGATTGTTTTTCTGTTTCAATTGGTTGATTATACCAAAACAAAATCTATTTAGTAAAATCAATCGATTAACTCTGTTTTTGACCTATTGAAAGTATACAATTCAGTAGCTTTTGCATCTTAACTTGGTGATCTAATTGATTCAATTAAAGGTGGTTTTTAGCTTTCTAAGATATCCTAAATTTTTAACTAGCCAATTCAACCCCCCTTTCTTGGCATTTCAGCCATTTCAAAACTAACAATTGGTATCTAGAGCTAGGTACTTGAAATTTGCTCAAGTAAGGTCCTAAATCTGTTTTTGAACTACTTGAAATGGCTGAAAACAAGTTACCCTTTGTTGAAGGTGCCTCAATTCATAGACCCCTTATGTTTAGTGGCATTAATTACCAATTTTGGAAAATTAGGATGAAAATCTTTATTGAGTCAATAGATCAAGGGATATGGGATGCAATCATAAATGGACCATATACTCCTAAGCATATTGTTGATAATGTGCAGGTTGATAAGCCATGGACTCAATGGACTGAGGAAGAAAGGAGGAGAGCTCAATATGATTGCAATGCAAAGAATATCCTCACTTAATCTCTCAACATGGATGAGTTTTTTTGTGTTTCACAATGCAAAAGTGCCAAGGAAATGTGAGAGGTTCTTGAAGTGACTCATGAAGGAACCAATGATGTTAAGAGAGCAAGGAAGCATGCCTTGATTCAAGAGTATGAGCTATTCAAGATGAAACAAGGATAATCTATAACGGATGTAAAAAAGAGATTCACTCACATAGTCAACCATCTCATGGGTTTGGGTAAGACATTTGTACAAAAAAGAGTTAAACATCAAGGTGCTGAAGTGTCTTGATAGATCTTGGCAACCAAAAGGTCACAACTATCTCAGAAACAAGAGATCTATCTACTTTGACTACAACTGCATTGTTTGGTAAGCTTAGGGAGCATGAAATTTAGATGCAAAGGCTTAATGAGCTAGAGTCAAGTGAGAAAAAGGTGAGGAACATATCCTTGAAGACTAGCACCAAGAAGAATAAGGAACCCGAGGATGAGGTGGCTGAATCAAGTGAAAGTGAGAACTTAAATCTCCTTGTCAAAAGGTTTGGTAAGTATCTCAAAAGGAAAGGTAGCAAAGGTAATCCCATGAGGTATACTTCCAAACATAATGAATCAAACTCATGTAATTTTACTATTTATAACTATGGAAAACAAGGACATATCAAAATTGAATGTCTAAATGCTAACAACGAAAAGGAGAAGAGTGTTGATAGGAAAAAGGAGAAGAAGCCAAAGGAGAGACGTGCATACATTACATGGGAGGACAATGATGATTCAACAAGTAACTCCTCACAAGATGAGAGTGAAAAAGCTAACTTGTGCCTCATGGCTGGTTATGAGTAATCCTTATCAAGCCAAGTAAGTTCTCTAGAAAAAATGACTATAATCATTTGTTGCATGATTTTGAAGAGTTGCATAATGAAGCAAACAAGATTTTTGCATTAAACAATCGGTTGCAAGGCTTAAACAACTGGCAGGAAAATAGAGTTAGTCAACTGGAAAAAGAAACAGCTGATTTAAAAACTGATTTTGAACATTTGGAAATGATTTACAGTAATTCAACCGACTGTTTTGGAAACCAACTGTCTGAAAAACCCTGTAAAAACTACACAGTTTTGAAAAATCAAGTAAAATACCTTATAAAGACCTGTGCAAGGTTCACAAGAGGGGAAGCAAACTTAGGGGATGTTCTTGGTTCTCAAAACTGTGTTTGGCAAAGCTGGACTTGGTTACAATCCTTCTTTTCAAAAGAAAACCAAGAAGTTCTCTAGTTTCTTTTCAAAAAGTTTGCCAAGTGACATGCCATTCATTTCATGCAACTACTGTATGCAAAAAGGTCATGTTATTGAGAACTGTCATGCTAGAAAATATGATGTTCCTAAAAGGGTTATGAAATGGGTCCAAAAGGATCTAGAAAGGTATAACCATTATGGACCCAATCTATCAAAGGGTACCAAATAATCCAAAACTGTTTTGCAAGGCATAAAAGGTGATAAGAAAGATTTGTGGTACCTTGATAGTGGCTATTCGAGACATATGACAGGAGACAAGACCAAATTTGCAAAGTTGGAGTTGAAGGAGGAAGAGTTTGTAACCTATAGAGATAACAACAAAGGAAGAATCCATGGAAATGGAGTCATAGGCAATGGATCCTTTTTCAACATCAAGAATGTGCTGCTGGTAGAAGGACTCAAACACAATTTGATAAGTATAAGTCAACTATGTGATAAAGGCTTTAAAGTCATGTTTGAATCAAATAATTCCTTTATCTATGATGCATATGATAGTATTGTTTTGATAGGCAAAATAGTCAATAATATATATCTACTTGATCTGCATCATGCATCATTTAGCATCCATTGTTTGCTTACAAAAGAGGATGACACTTGGTTATGGCATAGGAGACTATGTCACATACATATGCAGCATTTCAATCGGCTGAATAGAAAACAGTTGGTTGAAGGACTACCAAAACTCAAGTTTAAGAAGGATGGAGTGTGTGAAGCATGTCAAAAAGGTAAACAGACCAAGGTCTCTTTTAAACCCAAAAATGTTGTTTCAACTGAAAGACCTTTAGTGATGCTTCACATGGATCTATTTGGTCCATCTCGAACCATGAGCCTTGGTGGCAACCTTTATGCATTTGTCATTGTTGATGATTTTTCTAGGTACACATGGACTTTGTTCTTAGCTGCCAAAAATGACACTTTTCATGCTTTTAAAAGACTTGCCAAGATGCTTGAAAAGGAAAAGAGTTCCAAGATAGTGTTTATTCTAAGTGACCATGGTGGGGAATTTCAAAATGAAAGATTTGAACAATTTTGTGAAAACATGGCATTAAGCATAATTTTTTTGTACCAAGAACCCCACAATAAAATGGTGTTGTTGAAAGGAAAACATGTCACTTGAGGAGCTAGCTAGAACTATGTTGAATGAAAACTCACTACCTAAGTATTTTTGAGGTGATGCAATCAACACTGCTTGCTATGTTTTAAATAGAGTGTTGATTAGGCCAATTTTGAAGAAAACACCATATGAGCTTCTAAAAGGGAGGAGATATGTTTTAAGTCACCTAAAAGTATTTGGATGTAAGTGTTTTATCTTAAACAATGGCAAAGAAAGTCTTGGAAAATTTGATGCAAAAGCGAATGAAGGTGCTTTTCTAGGCTATGCTACACAAAGTCATGCATATAGAGTCCATAATAAGAGATTGATGACTATTGAAGAGTCTATGCATATTGTATTTGATGAAGCTAACCCAAAGTTGCAAGATCAAGTGCCAAAAAATGTAGATGAAGAAGATCTACTACAAGAGCAAATTTCTACTGTAGAAAAGCCCTGTACTGCAGGAAATCAATCGCTTGAAAAGGAAAAACAGCCGACTGAAAAAGCTGCAGACAACAACTTGCCCAAGGATTGGATCCAGCCTAGAGGTTTATCAAAGGACAACATCATAGGTGATATCAAACAGGGAGTACCTACTAGACGTAGGATTGTATTTTGTGAACATGTTGCTTTTGTATCTCAAATTGAACCTAAAAATGTGAATGATGCTTTGAATGATAATAATTGGATTGTTGCTATGCAAGATGAACTCAATCAATTCACAAGAAATGATGTGTGGTTTCTAGTACCTAAAACTGGTGATAAGAATATAATTGGAGCTAAATGGGTTTCTAGAAACAAAATGGATGAAGATGGTAACATTGTAAGGAACAAAGCTAGACTAGTTGCTAAAGGATATAATCAAGAAGAAGGCATTGCTAAAGGATATAATCAAGAAATGTATTTGTTGTTGTTATTGAAGTTGTTCCATGAAGCATTGCTCCATAATTCCCATGCGTTAGTTCATTTTTTCCTTCATTTGTTGCTCCATCTTCCTTAAGGCCTATTGACTCATAAGGTTTGATCTTTCTCAAGCTTTGTGTGTGTGCCTGGTGGTTTTCTAGGTCTGCAATAGCGTTCTTGTTGTGCTGGTGTGATTCTTGTGTGATTCAAGAGTCTTTTGTGTGGTTTTTGCATATTTTTAAAGTGTAAGGGTGGATACTTTGTAAATCTTTTGAAATAGTGCAAAGTCATGCTCAGGTTGCCTTGACAAACTAGATGTAGCTCAAGTTTGAGTGAACCAGTATAAAAATCTCGTGATCTCATCTCCTCTCTAACCTTTCTCTCTTGCATATTCATTTAAAGTTTAAAGAACTTGTGTTTTAATAATCTTTTTCATGTTCTTCCATGTTTTCATGACATCTGCAACATTGAGCATGTTTGCATAATCATTTAGAACCTGTCTTGATCATTGTTGTGCACTGTTCCAGGTTTAAAACTCGAATATGCATTTCTGCATCTTTCCCAGTATTTCAATCGACTATTTTTCAGTTTCAATCGATTGATTATACCAGAACAAAATATGTTTAGTAAAATCAATCTATTAACTTTGTTTTTAACCTATTGAAAGTATACACTTCAGTAGCTTTTGCATTTGGTGATCTAATTGATTCAATTAAAGGTGGTTTTTAGCTTTCAAATATAGCCTAAATTTTTAACTAGCCAATTCAACCCCCTTCTTGGTATTTCAACCATTTCAAAACTAACAAAGGTGAATCCAGACATTGTATCAAATTAAAATTGGAAGATTATATAATTTGAGCTTGTTTCTATGGTCATGTAAAATAGTATGGTAAACGTGAAATAAGGCATCAAGTAGTGATTATGGATTTTTTAAGTACAAAGGCTTTAGGATAGTCTATGTATTTTGAGACAATGTCGTTTAACAGTTTGTAGGGTGTCAACACCCAATTTCATCTGGATTATAATATATATATATATATATATATATATATATATATATATATATGTGTGTATATATATATATATATATATATATATATATATATATAT
>Ga0209589_1006639_pt1 | contig 19044 bp, 12 predicted proteins | sample CowpeawhiteBW_FD_187525 | JGI IMG/M metagenome (GOLD analysis project Ga0209589, IMG submission 187525) | Root nodule microbial communities of legume samples collected from California USA - Cow pea white BW (SPAdes) (version 2) | ecosystem: Host-associated > Plants > Roots > Nodule | place: USA...
ATATATATATATATATATATATATATATATATATATATATATATATTAGTAAAAAATATTTTGAGTCTTCATTCAATAATGGTGGTTGGATTCTTATCCTACATCATATTAGATTACTTCCAGATATTGTGGAGGCATTGATGTGTCTCTTGGTTATGGACCAACTTGGAAGGTAATTAACATTTTTACTTACATATTTTAATTAAGTGATTGTTACAAATTTTTAATGAACTTCTTATGTTTTCAGGCTCTTCTAGATTATAGATTAAAATTGGACAACATGAAACTTTATACTTTATACAATGTTGCAAGATGTGAACATTGATGAAGTTAGTAATCTTTAATATTTTATTCAAAAATAAACTACAATATAAATTGTTAGTGATTTTTTATTTGTTTGTTTTTCAAAAATCAATCGAATAAAGTGGACTTGTTGATCCAAGCACTAATTAGGGTTAAATATTTGTTCTTTTAAATATTTTTATAAATACCCGCGAGTACACGTGGATACCCGCAGATATGAAAAAAATAGGCGGATACCCACATAACGGATACCCGACAAATATGGATACGGGGCAAATATTTATCCCGCGGATAGGGTACGAAGGAGCTACTACCCGTACCCTACCCGCCCTGTTGACATCCCTGATCACATCACTCAAATTGTTCACTGACTTTCAGACAAATAAATACATTAACTTTATCCTCTTAATTCATACAAATAAATACACATATTCATTCACTCAAATCTACATATATTTATTTTTACACTCTCCACCAAATTCATCCCTTCATCAAATCCATCTATTCATTATCCTTACTCTTCTTTTTCTCATAAGTGCTTCTTCTAATCCTCTAAGGCGGTATTTGTTTCTACCAAGTGTAACAAAGGATGAAATTTCAGGTGAAGGATGTGTTTGTTCTGCTAATCTGAGAAGATTTGCAAGGACATATTTAGAGAAGTGGGGGAGAGTAATCTTTTCTGAAAACGAAGATATTTGTGAGGAAAACCAAAATATTTCGTCTATCGTTAGCACTCCGACCTTGTTCTTTTTCAGTTTTCCACTTTTTCACTTTTTCCCCTTCTCAGTGTGGCTTGAGTTATTTCCTTTGACCTTTTTTACTATGCTATCTTGCACCTGTGTTGTATGACAAGCAGTTCTTAGTTTTTTTTTTTCTTCATGTAAGTTTGATTGTATATGTACATACGCATCTTATGTTTGGTATGAAAATGAATACTTCTAAATTTTTTTTGTGTTGAATAAATATATGATGAATGAATATGAATGATTTTCTTAAAGTGGAAAACTGTTCTTTTTTTTTTTTCTGGTTAAAAATGTATGTTTTTTATTTAGTAAATATGATGGTATTTTCTATATTAGGTTTAGGTCTGATTGTATATCACGTTTAAAATTGATTTAGGATTAGGTCTGTGAATTAGGAAATGAATTACAAATATGTATTTTATAATAAAATAATATTTTAAAATTTATCACACAATTATAAAAAAAAAATCTAATTTAAATTTTTGTTAGGCTAGTTTTGTTACGCCATTATAAAAAAAATATTGTTACGCCATTAACCTAAATAATATTTATTATAAAAAGTTATAATTAATTATATTATAATTTAAATTTTTTTATGCCATTATAGAAAAATAATTATTTATTATAAAAAGTTCTAATTTTTGAAATTGTAATTATTAGGGCTTTAGTTGAATTGTAAATTAGCCAACTTTTAACTAGTTAGAAATTACATTTATTTAGATTAAATTAGTTAATATTTTATTTAGGTTAATTTTTTTATTGAATACGAAAATTTATATTAACTATGTACGAATGAACAGAACTAAACATTTTTAGTTAAAATATTACAAATTTGTAATTTATAAATTTTTTAAGATAATTATAATAGAAGTAAATATAATTAATATAAGATTTGGATATGTTACAATTATTGATATAAAGAAGAAGATGGAGATATTGCTTCATTAAAGAGTTTTGATAATGACATATAGGACTTATGAAGAAGTCTATAAGATTTAATGAAGAAATGTTGAAAACTTAAAGAATGTTTGGATTTAAGAGATACACCGAAAACTTAAGCTTAAGAGTTTAGTTGTTGAAGTCTTGTAATTTGTGTATCTTATTTAAAATAGTTAAATTAGTAGATCAAGAGCTAAAATGCAGAATCCAAGTAGTAAACCACTTGAGAAAGTTTTTATTTAATTATCTCATGTGATAATCGATTATCTCAGTAAAATTTTTTTCGAGAAAAGCATAATCGATTATCAAAGCAGCAATTGTGACTTGATCTTTCATATTCTTATCCTAATTTTGAAAGTGCACAAGTGGAAAAAAGGATTTCTAATTTTGTTATTTTGGACTTTTAAGTCTATTTTGGGAAAGATTTAGATTGGACAAACTTAAATTTTAAGTCTATTGAGTAAAAATATATTTAAATTTTAAGTCTCTTGTTAACACACTTATATTGCAGCCTGTTGTTGACTAACATTATTTAAAATTGAAGTATGTTTTTGAACAATAGAATTAAATGTGGATAAACTTTACATAAAAAACGACGAATTTAAGTTTGTTTTGACCATAACAAACTTAAATTTTAAGTCTATTGGGTAAAAACATATTTAAATTTTAAGTCTGTTTTCAACACACTTATATTCATCTCTTGTGTGATTCAAGAGAGGTGTCTTCATCCTTTGTAGGATTCAAAGGAGGTGTTCGTCCCTTGTGGATTTCAAGAGAGGTATTTATCATCTTTTGTGGCTTCACGAGAGGTGTTTTATATCCTAAACTGATATTCATATTTGTAATCGGTTTATTTTTAGTGTTTGAGTTAATCTCTATTTAGAGAGATTAACAATTTGATCCAAACTAGTATGAAATACTTTGTGCAATTTTCTCTTCACACACTCTTTATTCTGTTGTGATTATTAAAATAAAGGAAATGATTTTAATGAACTTTGATATTAAAAGGAAAAAGTTTTAAGAGTACAATTTTTATTAACAAATCAATTCACCCCTCTCAGTTTTTATGTAAATGTGAATATTCTGCTACACGATTAAGAATAATTTAAATTACATTTTTTTTTTCAAATTTCATTATTATACTATTTATATAATAAATTCATAATATAATTATTACTCACAAGAAAGCAACAAAGCTTTATTGATTTTTTAAACTTAATTATAAAAAAAAAATCCTTGACAATTTTTTATGATCATTGCAAAGATAAGACAAACAAGAAAAACAAAAGCACAAGGAGAAAGGGTAAGTTAGTGAAAATAAAAGGAACAAATAATAATCAAACCACTTTAAACAAAAGCAACAAGTATTACCAAACATAGAAGACATACTAACTTAATTATCCAGATACATGTAATGAAATTAGAGTCATAGGGAATTTGCACTTGTGATGGCCTCCCCAACATCGGTTGTAGGACTTTATACATTAGCTTTTAGTAGGTTGCACCTGTGTTCTTTAAGTCAAACAACATCACCCTGAAACACTAATTTGTTGTTTCCCCATTAAAGTTGTTTCTCTTTGTCCGAAGGATGCATGCAAATGTTGTTGTACCCTGAGTAAGCGTTCATGGATTTGAGCAACCCATAACCTAATGCGCTATCCTCCACCATGTTGATACTGGGCAAGTGGTAGGAATCTTTTGGGCAAGATATCTACAGGTCGGTGAAGTCTAGGAACATTCTCCATTTACCGCTAGCCTTCTTCACCATCACTAGAGAACCACTCGGGGTGTTGGATATTCGCTTTAGCCATCAAATCCATATTCAATCTACGACACATGAAATTTGGGACAATACCTGACATGTCTATTGGGCTCCAAGCGAAAGATTATACATTAGATTTCAACACCTTGGTCAATTCTCGCTCACACAATGCCCTCAACTCCTTACCGAGCTTAACCATCCTACCCTCTCCAAGCTTCACTTCCTTGATGTCCCTATTTGTTACAGTCTTCTATTCTCGTAAATGATTAGATGGTCTAGCTCTATGATGTCAGAATTGGCCAAGGTTGCAATACAATACATGCTTTGTCGAGTTTTCAAGCTTTTCTCATGGCATTCTCTTGCAAATTTTTTATCTACTCTCATTGTGACCATTTTGCTGTCTGAGTTTGGAAACTTCATCTTTAAGTGGGTCGTGGAGACCACTGCCTTCAACTTATTTAATGAAGGTCGACCCAGTAGCAAGTCGTAAGAGTATGGGACGTTTATAATGATGTACATATGACTATTATTTTAACAACTTTATCATTTGAAAAAGTTGTCCTTAAATCCACATACCCCCTTTCCTCCTCTTGCTCCCCCAAAGAATCCCACTAAAACTCGATTAAAGGGTTGAAGTTGGTCCCTTGGAATTTGGAGTCCCACAAATATGTCCCGGAACATGACATTGGTCGAACTCCCTTGGTCTATGAGAACATGGTGCACATTTTTGCCCATCATGATCATCAATAACACAACTGGGTCATTTTTATGAGAGACAACATCTTGTCGATCTACGTTTGAGAAGACTAGGTCAAATGTGCATATATGCCTCTCAGGTGTAACGTTCCAACAAACCCTCTTGTGATAGTACTGAAATCTTCTAAAATAGGAGTCTTGTGAACTTGTTTCAAAGCCACCTGTCTGCGTGAGACTTGTCAGCCCTCCTTTCTCATGGGTCCCTTTGGCAAGCATACTTCTGCAAAAGTCCTTCTTCCACCACTATGGCTAGTTGCCCAAAGAGGGTAAAGCATCACTCAATTTCATGATCATACGTGCGGTAGAACTCCCACTAAGGTTGGAAGTCTCTCCCATGAACCAAGACGATTTCACAGGGAATTTTAAATGTTTAAGTCACCTACTTGTCAGCTAATATGAATGCCTTAGAGGTAGTTAGAGGAGGGAGCATGTATTGGTAATCGTCATGATTTGTTCTCAACTTCCGACCAACATTCTTCTAGGCGATGTAAGTGGCATACCTGTAGTCGAATCGTTTTCCAACGACTGTCTCCTCCCCACTTTGTTATTTTGCGAGACTGTGGCTTTCCAGTCACAATGGACAGTGTTAAAATAGTTAACGGATTGTGAACAATCACTGCTACGTGTCATTTTGTGTGTGTTTTTTTTTTTTAATTTTTAAACTTTCTTATTTTAAAAAAATATGTCCATGTGTCAAGCCACTATCATGCCACGTGTCAGGGTCAATTTTTTATATTTAATTTGATCTTGATATTCGTTATTTTTGTTCAATTTGGTTCCAATTTTGTTTTAAAATAAGTAATTTTGTCCCCTTCCAAATTGAGATCAAATTTAATTTTATATGAATGTTGAACTCATATTCTTTTTAAAATTCAGATTTTTATTAAATATTTTTAATTTAGAGTTAGAATTGGTTTAAAATTAAAACTTTTAAAGTAGGGAATAAGACCATTGATTTAAAATTTTAAGCGGTTAAAAATAATATAAAGTAATATAATTGATTGGTATAATGTTTATGTGATTTTTAATACCTTATGTGATTTTCAACCTCTTAAATTTTTAAATTAATGGTGCTATTTTCCACTTTTAAAATTTTCGGTCTAATTTTAAACCAACTCTAACCTAAACCAAAAATATTTAATAAAAATATGAATTTAAAAGAAAATATCAATATAACATTTATATAGGAATTAAATTTGGTCTCAATTTGGAAAAAGACAAAATTACTCAATTTAAAAAAAATGGAACCAAATTGAACAAAATAACAAATGTTAGGACTCAATTGAATATAGAAAATTGATCATAAAACGTAGCATGATATTGGCTTGACACGTAGGCATTTTTTTAAATTAAAAATTTTAAAAACTACAAAATGACACATGACAATCACGGTTTATAATCCGTTAACTAATTTAATAGTGCGGTTGGAAAGCGGATCAAATTGCAAAATTGACGAATATTAGAACCAAATTAAAAAAATTATTAGGATCAAATTATAAACACTTAACAAATATTAAAACCAAACCAATATTTAATCCTAATATCTATTGCATTATGTTTAAATTTTATTCTTTACATCTTTTAAATTGTCTCGTTTTTGTATCTTTATGTTATTCACTCGTTATATTTATTTGAACTGTCTAACATTTTTATTTTTAAAATTATTATTTAAAAAATTAAACTTTGACTCCTATCTGTTATTGATTTAGTATGAGTTATTGATCTTTCAATGAAAAAGATAATGATACATTAATTAATAATCTACATTAAATCACGTTAAGAAATAAAAAATGAATAAAAGAAAAATAGGTATTATCCTTATTATTTATTGGTTAAATTACTCTTTTGGTCCCTCTATTTGTTGTGAAATTTCAGTTCGGTCCTCAAGTTTTTCGTTCTCTCAATTTGGTCTTCATTTTCTTAAAGTCAACATCACGTGTCAATTTATGGTTTTTTTGAATTTTTTAAATTTGTTTTAATTTTTTACATGTGTCACTTCATAGTTGTGCCACGTGTCAAAATTGTTAATTTTTGACACGTGGCACAATTGTGAAGTGACACGTGTAAAAAATAAAAAAAAAATTCAAAAAAATTCAAAAAAAAATCAAAAAAATATTCAAAAATATTCAAAAAACGCAGAAATTGACACGTGGCGTTGACTTTAACACCGTCTGGTCAAAGTTAACGGTAAGGACCAAATTGAGTCATTTTTAAGAAAATGAGGACCAAATTGAGACAACGAAAAACTAGAAGACCAAACTGAAATTTTATGACAAATAAGGACCAAAAGAGTAATTTAACCTTATTTATTTGTTCGATCTCTAAGTCATACGAAATAATTCCATAAACATGAGCGAACTTGCATTCGTGAAAGTAGTTGTGTAACACCCCATTTAATTAATAAACATAATTAAAATAAAGTGTCAGACAAATAAGATATAACAGCGCAGTTCCAGAGTTTAAACTTAACTCCTTACAATTATCCAAGGAACACTACGATGCCAAAACTAAACCGTTACAAAGTTCAACAAGAACAAAATAGAAAATTAAGAGTTAAGCTAGTACATGGGCCATAGCCTAGAAAGAAAACCCAAAGTAGAAAGATCCAGATGACTAAGCAGCGAAACCATCACCTCCTTGATGACCACCGGTGTTCCTCGCATCTGCTCACATCAACAAGTTGATGATCATCGCAAAAGAGAGAACCACACATACAAAACACACAACAAACAATAGAAGGGTAAGCTAGAGCCAAAAGTGGTTTTATCATGCAGTTAGACATACTTTCACAGTCAATAACACATACATCATCCAAGCATGTTATGAACATTCCATCAATACACTACGACTCGACTCGACTCATCTGGATACATATAATCTGGTCAGATTCAACGGATACTTGCACTTGTGGTGGATACCTCTGCTCACCCCCGAGTTATGTGTTACAAATGTTACAATGAATCAATCCCTCACACACAAGGTTAGCCCTTAATGAGTTTCAGGCCTCCTGCTACTCTCACCACAAGAGTTAGTCCGTTCTAAGTGAGACTAACTGATTCCTTAGAGTCTCAGGATGCAATCCTTACCTTGAATCCTTATCAAATTATATAGATGGGGCACCACCATGGACACCCACTAACAGGGGCCATGGAATTACGTCCCGACCACTAAAGCACGACCTTGGAAGTCTCACCTAGAAACTCCAAGGAATTATGCACTGACACGGACCAATCATACTCAATCAATCAAGAAGGATTTAACATGCATATATATATATATATATATATATATATATATATATATATATATATATATATATATATCACATACCAGCTCCTTATAATCCACCTCTTTCGTATTTCCAGTGAATCCATACCAACCCATTATTCTCAAACCATGAATATGGAACTCCATCTCATATCAATACCATGCCACTTTGATACCAACCATCTCGATTAGATCACAACCAAGATCATATCCAACCCATCATTTTCAATCCAAAGATCACATAATTCTTGCATACTTAACTCATTCATGCTTTTAACAAGGTAATGAAATTATACAGTAGATCACCAGTCAATATATAAAACACAACAAACATCACACCAACACATGCATCAACCTCGCTCAAGTCAGGAACCCTCGCTCAAGCAAAAGGGCTCATTCGCTCAAGCGGCAGGCCCTCGCTTACGCGAGACAACCAACAGTGAGGGTTGCTGGAATGCGAATTTTCGCTTAGGCGAGCCCCTCCTCGCCTGAGCGAGGCCACTCCTCGCCCAAAGAAAAAGTCCCTCGCCTGGGCTAAAAATTGCAGCGACGAGCCAAAGTCCTCACGCGTTCTCGCTTAGGCGAGCCCTCTCGCCTGAGCGAGATGCCTCGCTCAAACGAGAGCTCTCCGCCTGAGCGAGAGCTCGAGTGTGGATCTGGCCTATTTCTGCAAGTCTCGCATGGGCGAGACAGGTCCGCTTGGGCAAGAACACATGTTCCTCGCCACTATTTCCCTACAACAGTCACACCCACAATTCCATACAACATACCAAGACATTTCATGCTCTCACAGTAACACACCAGCCATAAAATCACAGCACAACAATAGAATTGATAGAAAATCGAATTACAATAATAAGGCCTAGCTTCCCTTACCTGGAAAAAAAGGCTAAGAGAATGGTGCGACTCCAATAGCAAAACACAGAACCTTCAGGGACAAATTTACCAAGCTGGAAAAGAATAGTGGAGTAAGTATTGACGTAAGTCTACGACAAAGCCCTAACTAGAAGTATGAACATACAAGCGGAAAAATGAGGTATGAGGTGTAGAACACTTACACGAGGCTAGAAGGTGAAACTGAGCTCATTGTATCTAGATTGGGAGTAAACCCTAACAAAAGAAGACGGCAATAACTTAAGGATGTAAGAGTTCTATTTTTACGAAAAAGTGAGCAAAGCGTTAAAGTTAAAACACATTAGGTTTGATTTGCCTTTTTGGGCCGGCCCTTAGGCCCATTAGGTTAAGAGCAGCTTTTAAAATATTAGGGTAGAAAAACTAGACCTTACAAATTGTGCGAAATCCAAGCAAATTTTCAGCGAGTTAAGATGTTTCTGTCTCAGATATGTCATGGAGACAAATACATAAGCTTCATTAACATGTCTGTGCATCAAAGTTTGATTTTATCGAATGCAAAAACTTTCTCTTGTCTTTCGGCGAAGTTTGGTTTTAAATCGAATCTTATTGTCATTTCTGCTCTTTATCATCCATTATTATTTCCTTTATATTTGACAAATAGATTTTTTTTATTCTAGATAATCATTCTAATTTTAATAAACAATTATATAAAAAATAAAATGGGTGCATTTGTTTTTTATATTATAGATAATAATTTTAATTTGAAAAAATAATTAAATTAAAATATACTGTTATTTGAAAAGATAAAATGAAAAGATAATTATTTTAATTTAAAAATAATTAAATTTTAATTATGGCTATTTAAATGATAAAAGTAAAAATATAATTATTTTAATTTAAAATAATAGTTATTTAAATGATAAAAAAAATGTTTGCAAGAATTTTTTTGAATATAGATATAAATATATTTTTATGTATAACTCAGATTAAGACTTACACCAAATAAAATTTAAATAGCATTATAGATATATTTATTTCGTAGTAAATATATTTAAGTAGAAATTAATATATATATATATATATATATATATATATATATATATATATACACACACACACACGTTGTCCTCTTGTTTTATATCGTATATAGTTTATATTTTAATTCTTAATCATTTTATTTTTCGATATCTCCAGTTTTTTTTTTTACTAAATTGAATTCATTATATTTCGGCTATACGATTTAGACTGATTTGTTAGTATTAGTTTTTTAAAGCTAATTATTAGTTCATAAAATTGCGTTGTCAGGTATAATTTTTAATTTAATGTTAGCTATGAGGGTATTTGATAACTGTTGATTTATAGGTTCTATAGATAAATATTGTTGAAATATTATCAAGTCTTTTCACTTATTTTCGTTAGGTCTCTTTTAATTTTTCATACTTCAACCTTTTTTGTCAGTCTTATATCATTTCTCTAATGAGCAAAGTTAATTTGATCAATCCAAATTAATACTTTTGTATTGTCTTGAAATAATGTTTCATACTTTGGTAACATAGGAAACGTATGTTGGTAATGAAGTTGGTTGTTGTGGTGACTTTCATGAGAAAAGGTTATTTAAAAATCACAATTTTTCTTTTCTGTTACTGAAGAAGTTCAAATGTTTTTAATGTTGTGATGTGAATTTTAACTTTAATCAAAGTAGGTTGAAATGCATATATTATATATCATAGATAATTTAATTTTTGTGCTGAATTTTATGCATTTTAAGGAATTGTGAATGTGAAAGATTTTAAAGCATATAAACATATAAGTTTTTATAAAAAAATTAATATAGAAGTGATAGTTTAGTAGTATTCATTTTAGATCAGAAGTAAACTCCATCTTTTCCTCCTGAACACAACTTTCAAATACTAATAATATTGTAAAATAAGTAATTTTAACTATTATCAAATTAAAGAAATAGTTACTTATCGGTATTTGAAAGATATGTTAAATAAAGATAAAGGGTAAAAAAAGTATAAATTTCTAATATGAAATATAGTTATTCACGGTCACTTATATATTAATGCTTTATATTTACATGTTTAAATACTTCAAAAAGAATTAAAAATGATTGGTAAATTAATACTTTTTTAATTTAGTTTTTATTTGTCATTAGATATAAATATTAATAAGAAATTGTATTATTATAAATTCATTACAAATAATAAATTATCTATCATCTACCTCTTACAAATTACTTACACAAAACACAAAATAAGTGTTGAGAGATCGAGTGGAGAAAATGTTTGTGTATATGAACATATGTGATTGAAAATTAATGGTGCAATATGGATTTTTTAAGTGAAAGATATCTTATCACTTTTATTAGCTTAAAACACTATGTTTGTGGATGCACTTATAACTTTTGCTCAAATGACTATATCTTATCAGTTCTAACTTTCACACAATCATAAAGAGTAATGATACATGTACATCTTAGACTAAATTTTTAAAACAAATAATATTTTTTTGTCTATATAATGTTATTGTTGTCATGCTTCCTCATACATCTTATAACAATATTGAATGCTAGATCCACAGACATTGTTCCAACTCATCGAAATCATGTTTATAAAAATTAAATTCTTGTTATCAATTATAATAATGAAAAATGTCTTATATAATTTAAATTTAAATTATTTTTTATTATAGGATTATTAAGGATAGAATTTCATTAATTTGGATAAATCAATATATGTGTAGTGGTCTTCATCATATACAGGTTAAGAGGTCTAATTTGTTAAATTACACATATAGATGGTTCATGTAAATATATGACCATTGAACTTTTTTAAAGAAAAATTCATAATGATTAATATTACCTTTCAATTGTCAACGAAAAATTCTTTTGAAGAAAAATATAACTTTTATTAGATTTGAGATTATCTTGTAATTAACAAGTTGTTTATCATACTTTGATATCAGACATCTAATACTTCATAATATTGATTAAATGATTGTAATTAGCAGTTAATCAAAAAAGAATTAATCAAGTCTTGGTAACGAGTTTGAGCTCTATTGAAATAATGACATTGACCTTGGTTGAAATAAAGATTTTTAGTCAACATTGAATATGACTAATTTTCTATCTAGTTGATTATTTTTTTTTCAACCTACATTAATTGAAAAGTAAAAAAAAAAGTCTCAACCAACAACGTTATGCAAGGATTTGGATTTCTCGCTGGCTTTTCTGTACTATCCTTATGTTGTATCTTCAAAATATATTGATAACCACTAATTTTAAAATTTTAAAATTTATTAAAAAGATTTTTAAAGTGTCAATATAGTGTATTTTTAATGTTCAGCAGATAATAATACAATAAAATCTAGTAAAGAATGTGAACTCCGTTATGGAAATAAACAATAATTGATAATTGTCTAGATAATTTTGATTGATTAATAAAAAAAAACTTTGTCAATATAAGTTAAGAATATTTGCAAACTTCAACCAAAAATATAAAAAACCAAAATCAACTAAAAGAAATGTAATCAATATTAATATTTTTTTGAATGATTTGTCACTATTCAATATTAATTTTTTTTTCATTTAATGTTAATATAATATATTATACAAATCAATAAATTTGAATTGTCATATCTAAACAAAATATTTGGAAAGAAACAATTTAAAGGTAAATCAATTTAAATTTAATGTATTTAAATGTTTTAAAATTGTGAAAATTTCTATTCAAACTCAAGATTTAGAAAGTTGGAATATGAAGTTTTTTTTATCCTCTCTACCTATTCAAGTTTGTAATTCTCTAAGCGTAATGCCTTCATCTAAACCAAAACGGAATAGTGACTATTTTATACTTGAATACTATATTTCGTGGTAATTTTAGTTTGACTAGTGCTTACAAAAGATGGTGAAGTTTCTTTTAAGTCTTCATGATTTGTTATTTAAATTGTTATGATGTTAGAAAGGTCCAACCGGTTACACATCCTTATTTTGAAAAATTACAAAGTAATGTTTTATTATTTAGGATGTCTAAAAAGAGTACACATTTGATGATTATGAATGATATACGAGAGCTTTTGTCTAGATAAAAAAGGTATTTGGAATACCGGTTCGCCTTAGGTTTATTCCTTAACTTTATATCATATTGGTTTCAAACTTTTATTGACCAATAATTTATAATAAAACACTAGTCTTTATAATAGGTGATTCACTATTTTTGTTGTTTTGAAAATATTCTCATACTTAATAAAAAGTGTCGTGGATTCGACAAGTGGTATCAAAGCTATGGTTCAGTATGATTTTATCTTAATATGTTATGTGGTTGCAGTTTAGTTTGATCTTCTACATCAGAAAAGATGAATCCTTGTAGTTGGAGAATCATCCTTATTTGTTGAAATTGCAACGAGAAATTTGATGGAATGATCATTTTCAACGTCTTGTTGACGCGGTGAATCTGCAAATAGGTTTGCGGAGGTACAAGGACTGTAAGTCGCGTTGATTTGTAATAAAGATCATGTTTTGTGGCGAGTGTGATCCTAGATTTGTAGAGGAGGTCGTTGTTGGTGCTCATGTGACTCAGTGAGTGATGTTCGATGAAGTTCTAATATGTGTGAGTCACAATTTGTGACTGGTTCGTGGAGGGAATTCTTTGTTGTTTACAAATCTACTTTGGTTGTTTGTGTAGTGTAGCTCGTGGACTTGAGGCTTGCGTGATGTGCACTTGTAGATTCGATGGTTGTTGAGTTTGTGGATCTACTCGCGCGGTGGTTGGTGATGTAGGTTGTTGTGATTTTCGCTTGGTTGTTTGCGGTGGAGATTTGGTTTTCTGAGCTGCTACTTCGATCGACTCAAGGGATGCACATATGATCAATGAATGCGAGATCTATTACGGCGTTTTGTGTGGTGGGTTTCGCGTGCAATGGATGATGGTGGAGCTGTTGGTTAGTCGTTGGTTGATGGTTGTGCAATTGCGTTTTAGATCTAGTGTGGTGGTTCATGCAACTTTGATGATGGCTTACGAGTATAAAACATTAACACATTGATTTTGAATGGTTATTTTTTATCAATTGGTTTTGAAAAATCTTCATTTCTTTGAAAACAGTCATTCAACAATATTTAAATAGGTTATTTGCACTTTGTATGAAATTTATGAATATTATGCATTGCATTTTTATTTGAATTTATACTTAAAATTGACATATGTTGTTAAATGTTAATTTTTTTTTGTAAATACCCACAGGTACCGTGGATATTAAAAAAATATGTGAGTACTCGCATAACAGATATTAGCACGGATATGTATACGGGTATGAAACGAATATTTATCCAACGAGTAAGGTACAAAAGAGTTATTATCCGTATCCTACCCGCCTCGTTGATATCTCTAACTCTCACACACTCCACACAACACACACCAACACCAGTTAACTAACCAGTGCCTCGTCACTCTCACACACTTCACACAACACACAACACTCTCACATTAAAGTTTAAGTTTAATGCCAGGGACAAAATCATAAAATGATACTTCATTCACTCAAATCTTCTCTTCCTTGATGAGATGGGTTACTCTGCCTATTTATCAAATCAACGCTTTCCCTCCAACCAAATGAGCTAAAAAAACGTAAGTAAACCCGCAAATCCATTATACCACATTCATCTACAGAGCACCATCCACACATTCGAACATGGCTTAAATGTTTAGAGGAAAAGAATCTTGAAAGTGAAGAAAACATTTATGAAATATTTGCAAGTATAATGAATAAAAAATATATTTTATTAAATAAAATTATAAGATTATAATTATGTATTTAAATATTAAATTAATTTGAAATAAATGTAATTAATTTGAAATAAATGTAATTAATTTGAATTAGGTTAATGTGAGTTCCCATATGCTGCAAATCATCTATTCCTTTCCAGCGGGTGTATTCTCTCCCGGAAAGTGAGATTTTGACAAACAAATTCTCTCACTATCAATCTCGAATACAAAATCCACTCCTCTCACTATCTCCGCAACGGAGCCCCACTGTATACGCGCCCTCTAGGGATCTAGTGTATAGGGGATTTAAGATAATTTTAAAGTGAAGTATTTTCCAACAAAACATTGTCCAAGATATTTATTAAAAAAACTTAATTATTCGGAACATATTTGGTTCTAAAATTTTAAAATGGTATCTACTTTTAAGTTTGTTTCAATTTAGTATTCAAATTCGTGAGTGTGTATCAATGTAGTACACTCCGTTAAGTTTTCGCAAACACAGTTAACAATGTGTCAGTCTCGGATTCTTTTAATTTTTTAATTTTCTTTTAATTTTTTTTTGAATTTTTTTTTTTAAATTGTGACGTGTCAAATCCTTGATGTGACATGTGACATTGTTAGTGACACGTGGTAAGATACTTGCCAATTGTCATTGTCTTGATTTCAGTTTAGTCCTCACATATGTCTATTTATTTCAATTTAGTATCATATATGTTTATTTGTTTCAATTTAATCCTCACTATATTTGTTTGAATTTATTTCAAATATTTTTTTTTTCAAAATAGAGAAATATTATCTCTCTTTTATTACAAAAGTTATTATTTATATAAATATTATATTGATATTTGTTACTAAAAATGACTTATAAAATTAAGTATTGAAATTTATATTAAAGTTAACGATAAAAGTCATCAATAACATATTTAAGTTTTGTTACATTGATATTTGTTATACTCATGAATAACAAACTTTTGGTAAATTTGTTATTCATGACTTTTATCATTAACTTTAATATAATTTTCAATACTTAATTTAATAAGTCATTTTTAATAACAAATATAAATAGAACATTTATATAAATAATAAATTTGGTCTTAAAAGAGACACAATATTTATCTATTTTGTAAAAAAATATTCAGATAAAATTGAAAAAAATAAATATATGTGGGTAAAAATTTTAAAAAAATTAAAAAAACCAGATGCTGACACGTGACACGTTAACTGCGTTTGTAAAAACTTAACAAATGTATTACATTGATGTATTATTTTGAAATTTTGGAACCAAACTGGGTATATTCGGAGTAATTAAGCATAAAACAAATTCTTACAAAATTGTTTTTTTCTTTTTGTAAACATTTTATCGGTTTTAAAACATTTTTATTCCAAAACGTTTCAGTTCATTTTTACTACTAATTCAAACTCAGCCATAAGTACTGACCCATAAAACATCATAAGGTTTACTACTAATATTAATGTACAAGTTCATCCCAACGGAGAAATCAATCTGTCCCTATAAACTATTACTATTCCGACCAATGCAGAACAAGAACAGAACTGCTTAGCATCCCAACCAATTATTTGTTCCTACGAGGTTTGAGACCAGCAACTAATTCTATATTCTCCCACATTTATAACTGTTAAAAGAAAAAAAAAAGTTAAAAATTGACTATAATTTTAAAGCTATTATACTAGAACATGGCCACATATTACAACTCTGCAAATCCATGTTAACAAGGTCAATCCATCTTCTGGGGAGATTCCTCTTTCCTCTCACTTGCCACCTTAGGGAATACCATAACAGTTTTTTGAGATAATGAAACACCACAATCTTCTTTCTTACTCTTTGTTGGCAAACCTTGTCCCTTCAGTGATTGTGGATACTTGAAAGTTCCAAACTCCATATTTTTCAGGGTAGACGATGGGAAACTCTTACCTTGCTTGGTCAACTTTGCAGACTCTGATGGGACAGTCTTCACTGAAGATCGAAGAAGAGGAAAATCTTTCTTTGAGAGCTCAAACGACTTTGTCTTCCCATCCTTGTGTGTCTCAGAACAAACCTTTGGAAGAAGGGGAAAATCTTCTTTTGAGAGCTCAAAAGGCTGCGAATTGCTACCAATATCCGTCACAGTATGAACATTTTCCAATGGAGTAGAGTCTCGGGCTTGTGTTAGTGATCTACCCTTGCGAACGCATGGAAGAAGGGGGGACAAATCTGCACTTGAGAGCTCAGACAACATCGAATTACCACCCTTGTCTGTCTTAGAACATGCCTTTGCTAATGGAGCAGACGCTTGTGCTTGTTTTGGAAGTTTAGCCTTGGGAATGCCTGGAAGAAGAGGGAAGTCTTCTTTTGTGAACTCAAACGGCGTTGAATCAGCATTCAAATTTATCTCAGAATGAACCTCTACTGTAGGAGGTGATCTTGGATATTCATTGTTCTTTACAATGGGAATTTTCCTTGGCCTGTTCTCATTTGCGCGTATATCCCAGTAGGAGTTATAGTTCTGCAAGATTCAACCATTTTAGGATCATATACTATATACTGTATACTGTGTGCTATCATAATATAAATAGATTGGGTTTGATAAAAAACACAACATACCAAGTCAGGTATATATGTGCCTGTTCCTCGGGATTTTACTACTTCATCAATGGTGTAAGCTGGATGATACAGTGTCTGTGCTGGGATGTATACATTGCTACCACTTTGATAAATCATGCTCCAGTTTTGCTGTGATGTCAGGAAATCACCTTCGCTCCAGTTTTGCTGGGTTGATGGGGCAAGCATGTCATCGTGAGAAGGTGAAGATGGAGAATTGGAATGCACAGTTGTTACTGGCATGGAATTATTGGGATATAGCTGATCATATTGTGAGTCAAAACAGTAACTGGCATAGTCTCCATCCAGAACAGACCCTTCAGATCTTCCAGTACCAAATGGACAAACAGGAACATCAACATCTGCCCTTTCTCCTTTCCCATTCCTTTCCAAAGTACAGAAGAAAAACTTCTCAAGTGCTGAACCCATGTTTCCTCCTGGAAGTGTGAGGACCTGCTTCAGCCTTCTAGCACCATAGGAAAGAGCTAATCTTATTCGATGTAAATTGGCTGCAAATAACCATTACAAATTTCAAACGCCATGTATACGTATGAAGTATTAAAGGTATAAAGAAAATGAAGTACAAAACATGATGAACTTTAGCCATTGATGCTTAAGTGGGCAAAATTACCATAGTTGACACAACGACCAACGTTGTTATCATTTCTAAGAGGATCCAAGATGTTCATGAGCTTAACGGGAAATTCAGGAGTCACTGTCTCAGATGCTCTTATGCTAGAAGAGCACATATCCCTGAAGTTTTTGAGAAACTCTTTCTGGAGCAAGAATCCACTCTGTTCACATTCTGGTGTTTCTGCAGCAACCAAGTTGGGATACATCAAGGACTGAACAATAAAAATACATTGCATCGCAACTTAACACTTACCAAGAATTTCTGGAAGCGAGGATAAGGCTTTTGGACCCCATATACTAGCATAATTGTGGTCCCAGTCAAATGAGCCGTAGTAGTCCAAGAATATGTATAGAACCTGCTAATAGCGGCGATTCAGTGGTTTTATTCTTCAGGTAGATTTAACTACAAATGCTGAAAGGGTCCTAAGAATGTTATTGATGGAAGACATGACTCACCTCTAGAGGACCACGCAGTGACGAATGAAAACGATTGATGATATACAAGACCAATATTTCTATCGCATACGTTGATAACAGTCCATGGTGTGCACCAAGAATTCGGCTTTCATAATAGCACCAAGCTTTGATTAAGATGATACTGCGTTTGAAAAGATGGTTCTTTCCCACAAGCTGGTCAACCTAAAAATTTATTTCCAACAAGAAAATTTAGCAGAACCAAAATAGAAACTGAATGAAAAATATAATTTCAATCAGAAATAGATGAACTATGGAGGAAGAGATAGAATTGGCAACACTTGTATCAAGAAAATGGAAAGGGACTGAGTAAATAAGACATTAACTTAAAATGGAGACAGATTTTTTAAGGTGTTCTCTACATGATCATTCACACAGTTTTTGACTCTGCAGGACCTCGGAAACATATCTAAGAATGTATAGCACACACACACTGTAGTAGAAGGAGAAGCCAAGCAGGTATGTAAAAACGTAACAGGAAAATGAGTTCAAAATGTCTACATGACATCTGAAACATCTAAAAGTGCAGTACCAATATATTAAATGATAAATTTGATATAAATGATAGTTCTAACACTACATATATTTTCATAAGCACAACTAAGACTAATCACAGATAAATGTATACTTAACTAACAAGTATTTTTTGGTTACACTTAACTATCAGAGAACACCCAATTAGGTGCAAATATTATTGAAATCAAATACCTGGTCCAAAAATTTTATAGTATAGAATCCAATCATCTGGTTGAAAGAGATATCAACTGGTATATTTTTCACCGTACATTTCACAAGCTGGACCTGCAGCTCATCATCAAAACATAAACAGGAAGTCCATGAAGTTGACAGATATCCTTTGACAAAAAAATTGTAAAACACTCCTGTCTAATCATGTCAAACACATAAACATATTCATTTTGAAAAAAAAAAAAAAAAAACAGGAAAATAATG
>Ga0209589_1006643_pt1 | contig 19038 bp, 9 predicted proteins | sample CowpeawhiteBW_FD_187525 | JGI IMG/M metagenome (GOLD analysis project Ga0209589, IMG submission 187525) | Root nodule microbial communities of legume samples collected from California USA - Cow pea white BW (SPAdes) (version 2) | ecosystem: Host-associated > Plants > Roots > Nodule | place: USA...
AATCGTGTATTACGAGTCACGTTTGTTTGTCGTGTTGATCGATCTAGTTCACTAGTAAATTTTTTGGGCTTAATTGACGGTTCAAGATTATGTGTAGGGTTTACAGGTCGAGTTTACGAGTCAAGGTTACCGGTCCGTATTACGAATTGTTTTGTATGACTTGAATTAGTTTTTCGATTTTACGATTCTAGTTTGTGGGTCAGATTTTCATGGAGAGTTTAGGGTTCGAGTTTATAGGTTGAGTATACGGATCGAGTTTACATAATGTGTTTACAACACATGTTTTATAGCTCAAATTTGTTGGTTGAGTATACAAACGGAGTTTATAAGTGAAATTTACGTGTCGAGTTTACGTGTCATAATTAGGGGTTGTATATTATAAGGCCCAATTTTTGAGCCGATTTTACGGGTCCTCTTTCCCGTTCGAATTTGTGGGAATATTGTACGGGTCAAGATTAGGGTCAAGTTCATTTGATAGGTTTGCGAGTTGATTTTACTGGTCGACCTTTAAATTCACATTTACAATCGAATTTATAAGTCGATTGTATGGGTTGTGTTCACAAATCCAATTTAGGGTCATGTTAATGGGATAGTGTTATGGATTGTGTTTTCGGGCTGAGTATATTGGTTAGGTTTATGGGTCGATGTTTTGGTTCACGTATACAATCGAATTTACGAGTTGATTATACGGTCGTGTTTACAAATCGATTTTAGGCTCGAGTTTATTAAATTAGTTTACGGGACCACTTTTCGGGTTGAGTATAGAGGTTGAGTTTATAGGTCGTGATTATACACCGTATTTTATGGGGTTGAATCTTTAAGTCGATTTAACCGGTCGTGTTTCAGTTCGAGTTTATGATGATTTTTTGGTTCGACTGTTCTTGTTGTGTTTACGAGTTATGTTTATGAGTGAGTTTAGTGGCGAGTTTATTGGATTGAATTGTGAGTCATGATTCTAGATCGAACTTTCGGGCCATCTTTATGTGTAAATATTACGGTCGAGTTTATTGCATAGGCATACGGTTCGAGTTTTCAACTTGAATTTTCAGGCTACCTTTATAGGTCGAGTTTAGGTGCGAGTTTATTGGATTGTTATACAGGACAAGTTTATCCTGTCCCAATTACGAATCATGTATTACGAGTCACGTTTGTTTGTCGTGTTGATGGATCTAGTTCACTAGTCAATTTTTTGGGCTTAATTGACGGTTCAAGATTATGTGTAGGGTTTACAAGTCGAGTTTACGAGTCAAGGTTGCCGGTCCATATTACGAATTGTTTTGTATGACTTGAATTAGTTTTTCAATTTTACAATTCTAGTTTGTGGGTCAGATTTTCATGGAGAGTTTAGGTTTCGAGTTTATAGGTCGAGTATACGGATCGAGTTTACAAAATGTGTTTACAACACATGTTTTATAGGTCAAATTTGTTGGTTGAGTATACAAACGGAGTTTGTAAGTGAAATTTACGGGTCGAGTTTACGTGTCATAATTAGGGGCTGTATATTATAGGGCCCAATTTTTGAGCCGATTTTACGGGTCCTGTTTTCCGTTCGAGTTTATGGTAAAATTTGTGGGAATATTGTACAGGTAAAGATTAGGGTCAAGTTCATTTGATAGGCTGGCGAATTGATTTTACTTGTCGACGTTTAAATTCACGTTTACAATAGAATTTACAAGTCGATTGTACGGGTTGTGTTCACAAATCCAATTTAGGGTCATGTTAATGTGATAGTATTATGGATTGTGTTTTCGGGCTGAGTATATTGGTTAGGTTTATGGGTCGTTTTTTTGGTTCACATATACAATCGAACTTACGAGTTTATTATAGGGTCGTGTTTACAAATCGATTTTAGGCTCGAGTTTATTAAATTAGTTTACAGGACCACTTTTCGGGTTGAGTATAGAGGTTGAGTTTACGGGTCGTGATTATGCATTGTATTTTATGCGGTCGAATCTTTCAGTCGATTTAACGGGTCGTGTTTCAGTTCTAGTTTATGGTGATTTTTCGGTTCGACTGTTATTATTGTGTTTAGGAGTTATGTTTATGAGTGACTTTAGTGGCGAGTTTATTGGATTGAATTATGAGTCATGATTCTAGATCGAACTTTCGGGCGATCTTTACCTGTAAATAATACGGTCGAGTTTATTGCATAGGCATACGGTTCGAGTTTTCAAGTTGAATTTTCAGGCAAACTTTACGGGTCGAGTTTAGGTGCGAGTTTATTGGATTGTTATACAGGACAAGTTTACGCTGTCCCAATTACGAATCGTGTATTATGAGTCACGTTTGTTTGTCGTGTTGATGTATCTGGTTCACAAGTTAATTTTTTGAGCTTAATTGACGGTTCAAGATTATATTTAGGGTTTATAGGTCGAGTTTACGAGTCAAGGTTACCGATCCGTATTACGAATTTTTTTGTATGACTTGAATTAGTTTTTCAATTTTACGATTCTAGTTTGTGGGTCAGATTTTTATCGAGAGTTTAGGGTTCGAGTTTATAGGTCGAGTTTACGGATCGAGTTTACAAATTGTGTTTACGACACATGTTTTATAGGTCAAATTTGTTGGTTGAGTATACAAATGGAGTTTGTAAGTGAAATTTGCTAGTTGAGTTTACGTGTCATAATTAGGGGTTGTATATTATAGGGCCCAATTTTTGAGTCGATTTTACGGGTCCTATTTTCTGTTCGAAATTATGGTCAAATTTGTGGGAATATTGTACAGGTCAAGATTAGGCTCAAGTTCATTTGATAGGTTTGCGAGTTGATTTTATTGGTCGATGTTTAAATTCACATTTACAATAGAATTTACAAGTCGATTGAACGGGTTGTGTTCCCAAATCCAATTTAGGGTCATGTTAATGGTATAGTATTATGGATTGTGTTTTCGGGCTGAATATATTGGTTAGGTTTATGGGTCGATGTTTTGGTACACATATACAATCGAATTTACGAGTTGATTATAGGGTCGTGTTTACAAATCAAGTTTAGGCTCGAGTTTATTAAATTAGCATACGTGACCACTTTTCGGGTTGAGTATAGAGGTTGAGTTTATGGGTCGTGATTATGCATTGTATTTTATGGGGTCGAATCTTTAAGTCGATTTAACGGGTCGTGTTTCAGTTCGAGTTTATGGTGATTTTTTGGTTCGACTGTTACTATTGTGTTTACGAGTTATGTTTATGAGTGAGTTTAGTGGCGAGTTTATTGGATTGAATTATGTGTCCTGATTCTTGATCCAACTTTCGGGCCATCTTTATATGTAAATATTACGGTCGAGTTTATTGCATAGGCATACGGTTCGAGTTTTCAAGTTGAATTTTCAGGCCAACTTTATGGGTGGAGTTTAGGTGCGAGTTTATTGGATTGTTATACAGGACAAGTTTACGCTGTCCCAATTACGAATCGTGTATTACGAGTCACGCTTGTATGTCGTGTTGATGGATCTAGTTCACTAGTCAATTTTTTGGGCTTAATTGACGGTTCAAGATTATGTGTAGGGTTTACAGGTCGAGTTTACGAGTCAAGGTTACCGGTCCGTATTACGAATTGTTTTGTATGACTTGAATTAGTTTTTCATTTTTACGAGTCTAGTTTGTGGGTCAGATTAGGGTCAAGTTCATTTGATAGGTTTGCGAGTTGATTTTACTAGTCGACGTTTAAATTCACGTTTACAATAGAATTTACAAGTTGATTGTACGGGTTGTGTTCACAAATCCAATTTAGGGTCATGTTAATGGTATAGTATTATGGATTGTGTTTTCGGGCTGTGTATATTGGTTAAGTTTATGAGTCGATGTTTTGGTTCACGTATACAATCGAATTTACGAGTTGATTATAGGGTCATGTTTACAAATCGAGTTTAGGCTCGAGTTTATTAAATTAGTTTATGTGACCACTTTTCGGGTTGAGTATAGAGGTTGAGTTTATGGGTCGTGATTATGCATTATATTTTATGGGGTCGAATCTTTAAGTCGATTTAACGGGTCGTGTTTCAGTTCGAGTTTATGGTGATTTTTCGGTTCGACTATTATTATTGTGTTTAGGAGTTATGTTTATGAGTGACTTTAGTGGCGAGTTTATTGGATTGAATTATGAGTCATGATTCTAGATCCAACTTTCGGGCCATCTTTATGTGTAAATACTAAGGTCGAGTTTATTGCATAGGCATACGGTTCTAGTTTTCAACTTGAATTTTCAGGCCAACTTTATGGGTCGAGTTTAGGTGCGAGTTTATTGGATTGTTATACAAGACAAGTTTACGCTGTCCCAATTACGAATCGGGTATTACGAGTCACGTTTGTTTGTCGTGTTGATGGATCAAGTTCACTAGTCAATTATTTGGGCTTAATTGACGGTTCAAGATTATGTGTAGTGTTTACAGGTCGAGTTTACGAGTCAAGGTTACCGGTGCGTATTACGAATTTTTTTGTATGACTTGAATTAGTTTTTCAATTTTACGATTCTAGTTTGTGGGTCAGATTTTCATGGAGAGTTTAGGGTTTGAGTTTATAGGTCGAGTATACGGATCGAGTTTACAAAATGTGTTTACGACACATGTTTTATAGGTCAAATTTTTGGTTGAGTATACAAACGGACTTTGTAAGTGAAATTTACGTGTCGAGTTTACGTGTCATAATTAGGGGTTGTATATTATAGGGCCCAATTCTTGAGCCTATTTTACGGGTTCTGTTTTTCGTTCGAGTTTATGGTCAAATTTGTGGGAATATTGTACGGGTCAAGATTAGGGTCAAGTTCATTTGATTGGTTTGCAGTTTTATTTTACTAGTCGAACTTTAAGTTCACGTTTACAATCGAATTTACAAGAAGATTGTACGGGTTGTGTTTACAAATCCAATTTAGGGTCATGTTAATGGGATAGTATTATGGATTGCATTTTCGGGCTGAGTATATGGGTTAGGTTTATGGGTAGATGTTTTGGTTCACGTATACAATCGAATTTACGAGGTGATTATAGGGTCGTGTTTACAAATCGATTTTAGGCTCGAGTTTATTAAATTAGTTTACGGGACCACTTTTCGGGTTGAGTATAGAGGTTTAGTTTACGGGTCTATCCATTGTATTTTGTGGGGTATAATCTTTAAGTTGATTTAACGGGTCGTGTTTCAGTTCGAGTTTATGGTGATTTTTCGGTTCGACTTTTAGTGTTGTGTTTACGAGTTATGTTTATGAGTGAGTTTAGTAGTGAGTTTATTGGATTGAAATAGGAGTCATGATTCTAGATCGAACTTTCGGGCCATTTTTATGTGTAAATATTACGGTCGAGTTTATTGCATAGGCATACGGTTCGAGTTTTCAACTTGAATTTTCAGGTCAACTTCATGGGTTGAGTTTTTAGGTGCGAGTTTATTGGATTGTTATACAGGACAAGTTTACGCTGTCCCAATTACGAATTATGTATTACGAGTCACATTTGTTTGTCGTGTTGATGGATCTAGTTCACTAGTCAATTTTTTTGGCTTAATTGACGGTTCAAGATTATGTTTAGGGTTTACAGGTCGAGTTTACAAGTCAAGGTTACTGGTCCGTATTACGAATTGTTTTGTATGACTTGAATTAGTGTTTCAATTTTACGATTGTAGTTTGTGGGTCAGATTTTCATGGAGAGTTTAAGGTTCGAATTTATAGGTCGAGTATACGGTTTAAGTTTACAAAATGTGTTTACAACATATGTTTAATAGGTCAAATTTTTTTGTTGAGTATACAAATGGAGTGTGTAAGTGAAATTTACGAGTTGAGTTTACGTGTCATGATTAGGGGTTGTATATTATTTGGCCCAATTATTGAGTCAATTTTACGGGTCCTGTTTTCCGTTCGAGTTTATGTTCAAATTTGTGGGAATATTGTACGGGTCAAGATTAGGGTCAAGTTCATTTGATAGGTTTGCGAGTTGATTTTACTGGTCGACGTTTAAATTCACGTTTATAATCGAATTTACAAGTCGATTGTACAGGTTGTGTTCACAAATCCAATTTATGGTCATGTTAATGGTATAGTATTATGGATTGTGTTTTCGGGCTGAGTATATTGGTTAGGTTTATGGGTCGATGTTTTGGTTCACGTATACAATCGAATTTACGAGTTGATTATAGGGTCGTGTTTACAAATCGATTTTAGGCTCGAGTTTATTAAATTAGTTTACGTGAACACTTTTCGGGTTGAGTATAGAGGTTGAGTTTACGGGTCGTGATTATGCATTGTATTTTATGGGGTCGAATCTCTAAGTCGATTTAACGGGTCGTGTTTCAGTGCGAGTTTATTGTGATTTTTCGGTTCGATTGTTACGGTTGTGTTTACGAGTTATGTTTATGAGTGAGTTTAGTGCTAGTTTATTGGATTGAATTATGAGTCATGATTCTAGATCGAACTTTCGGGTTATTTTTATGTGTAAATATTACGGTCGAGTTTATTGCATAGGCATACGGTTCGAGTTTTCAACTTGAATTTTCAGGCCAACTTTATCGGTCGAGTTTAGGTGCGAGTTTATTGGATTGTTATACAGGACAAGTTTACGCTGTCCCAATTACGAATCGTGTATTACGAGTCACGTTTGTTTGTCGTGTTGATGGATCTAGTTCACTAGTCAATTTTTTGGGCTTAATTGACGGTTCAATATTATGTGTAGGGTTTACAGGTCGAGTTTACGAGTCAAGGTTACCGGTCCCTATTACGAATTTTTTTGTATGACTTGAATTAGTTTTTCAATTTTACGATTCTAGTTTGTGGGTCAGATTTTCTAGGAGAGTTTAGGGTTCGAGTTTATAGGTCGAGTATAAGGATCGAGTTTACAAAATGTGTTTACAACTAATGTTTTATAGGTCAAATTTGTTGGTTGAGTATACAAACGGACTTTGTGAGTGAAATTTACGTGTCGAGTTTACGTGTCATAATTAGGGGTTGTATATTATAGGGCCCAATTTTTGAGCCTATTTTACGGGTTCTGTTTTTCGTTCGAGTTTATGGTCAAATTTGTGGGAATATTGTACGGGTCAAGATTAGGGTCAAGTTCATTTGATAGGTTTGCGAGTTGATTTTACTAGTCGACGTTTAAATTCACGTTTATAATAGAATTTACAAGTCGATTGTACGGGTTGTGTTCACAAATCCAATTTAGGGTCATGTTAATGGTATAGTATTATGGATTGTGTTTTTGGGCTGTGTATATTGGTTAAGTTTATGGGTCGATGTTTTGGTTCACGTATAAAATCGAATTTACGAGTTGATTATAGGGTCATGTTTACAAATCGAGTTTAGGCTCGAGTTTATTAAATTAGTGTATGTGACCACTTTTCGGGTTGAGTATAGAGGTTGAGTTTATGGGTCCTGATTATGCATTGTATTTTATGGGGTTGAATCTTTAAGTGGATTTAACGAGTCGTGTTTCAGTTCGAGTTTATGGTGATTTTTCGGTTCGACTGTTATTATTGTGTTTAGGAGTTATGTTTATGAGTGACTTTAGTGGCGAATTTATTGGATTGAATTATGAGTCATGATTCTAGATCCAACTTTCGGGCCATCGTTGTGTGTAAATACTAAGGTGGAGTTTATTGTATAGGCATACGGTTCGAATTTTCAACTTGAATTTTCAGGCCAACTTTATAGGTCGAGTTTAGGTGCGAGTTTATTGGATTGTTATACAGGACAAGTTTACGCTGTCCCAATTACGAATCGTGTATTACGAGTCACGCTTGTATGTCGTGTTGATGGATCTAGTTCACTAGTCAATTTTTTGGGCTTAATTGACGGTTCAAGATTATGTGTAGGGTTTACAGGTCGAGTTTACGAGTCAAGGTTACCGGTCCGTATTACGAATTGTTTTGTATGACTTGAATTAGTTTTTCATTTTTACGAGTCTAGTTTGTGGGTCAGATTTTTATGGAGAGTTTAGGGTTCGAGTTTATAGGTCGAGTATACGGATCGAGTTTACAAATTGTGTTTACGACACATGTTTTATAGGTCAAATTTGTTGGTTGAGTATACAAATGGAGTTTGTAAGTGAAATTTACGGGTTGAGTTTGCGTGTCATAATTACAGGTTGTATATTATAGAGCCCAATTTTTGAGCCTATTTTACGGGTTCTGTTTTCCGTTCGAGTTTATGGTCAAATTTGTGGGAATATTGTACAGGTCAAGATTAGGGTCTAGTTCATTTGATAGGGTTGCGGTTTTATTTTACTGGTCGACCTTTAAGTTCACGTTTACAATCGAATTTACAAGTCGATTGTAAGGGTTGTGTTTACAAATCCAATTTAGGGTCATGTTAATTGGATAGTATTATGGATTGCATTTTCGGGCTGAGTATATGGGTTAGGTTTATGGGTAGATGTTTTGGTTCACGTATACAATCGAATTTACAAGTTGATTATAGGGTCGTGTTTACAAATCGATTTTAGGCTCGAGTTTATTAAATTAATTTACGGGACCACTTTTCGGGTTGAGTATAGAGGTTGAGTTTACGGGTCGTGATTACCCATTGTATTTTACGGGGTAGAATCTTTAAGTTGATTTAACGGGACGTGTTTCAGTTCGAGTTTATGGTGATTTTTCAGTTCGACTTTTAGTGCTGTGTTTACGAGTTATGTTTATGAGGGAGTTTAGTGGCGAGTTTATTGGATTGAAATATGAGTCATAATTCTAGATCGAACTTTTGGACCATTTTTATGTGTAAATATTACGGTCGAGTTTATTGCATAGGCATACGGTTCGAGTTTTCAACTTGAATTTTCAGGTCAACTTTATGGGTTGAGTTTAGGTGCGAGTTTATTGGATTGTTATACAGGACAAGTTTACGCTGTCCCAATTACGAATTGTGTATTACGAGTCACATTTGTTTGTCGTGTTGATGGATCTAGTTCACTAGTCAATTTTTTCGGCTTAATTGACGGTTCAAGATTATGTTTAGGGTTTACAGGTCGAGTTTACAAGTCAAGGTTACTGGTCCATATTACGAATTGTTTTGTATGACTTGAATTAGTTTTTCAATTTTACGATTGTAGTTTGTGGGTCAGATTTTGATGGAGAGTTTAAGGTTCGAATTTATAGGTCGAGTATACGGATTAAGTTTACAAAATGTGTTTACAACATATGTTTTATAGGTCAAATTTGTTGGTTGAGTATACAAATGGAGTGTGTAAGTGAAATTTATGAGTTGAGTTTACGTGTCATAATTAGGGGTTGTATATTATAGGGCCCAATTATTGAGTCAATTTTACGGGTCCTGTTTTCCGTTCGAGTTTATGGTCAAATTTGTGGGAATATTGTACGGGTCAAGATTAGGGTCAAGTTCATTTGATAGGTTTGCGAGTTGATTTTACTAGTCGACGTTTAAATTCACGTTTACAATCGAATTTCTAGTCGATTGTACGGGTTGTGTTCACAAATCCAATTTAGGGTCATGTTAATGGGATAGTATTATGGATTGTGTTTTCGGGCTGAGTATATTGGTTAGGTTTATGGGTCGATGTTTTGGTTCACGTATACAATCAAATTTACGAGTTGAGTATAGGGTCGTGTTTACAAATCGATTTTAGGCTCGAGTTTATTAAATTAGTTTACGGGACCACTTTTCGGGTTGAGTATAGAGGTTGAGTTTACGGGTCGTGATTATGCATTGTATTTTATGGGGTCGAATCTTTAAGTCGATTTAACGGGTCGTGTTTCAGTTGGAGTTTATGATGATTTTTCGGTTCGACTTTTACTGCTGTGTTTACGAGTTATGTTTATGAGTGAGTTTAGTGGCGAGTTTATTCGATTGAATTATGAGTCATGATTCTAGATCGAACTTTCGGGCAATCTTTATGTGTAAATATTACGGTCGAGTTTATTGCATAGGCATACGGTTTGAGTTTTCAACTTGAATTTTCAGGCCAACTTTATGGGTCGAGTTTAGGTACGAGTTTATTGGATTGTTATACATCACAAGTTTACGCTGTCCCAATTACGAATCGTGTATTACGAGTCACGTTTGTTTGTCGTGTTGATCGATCTAGTTCAGTAGTCAATTTTTTGGGCTTAATTGACAGTTCAAGATTATGTGTAGGGTTTACAGGTCGAGTTTACGAGTCAAGGTTACCGGTCCGTATTAGAATTGTTTTGCATGACTTGAATTAGTTTTTCAATTTTACGAGTGTAGTTTGTGGGTCAGATTTTTATGGAGAGTTTAGGGTTCGAGTTTATAGGTCGAGTATACGGATCGAGTTTACAAAATGTGTTTACAACACATGTTTTATAGGTAAATTTTGTTGGTTGAGTATACAAACGGAGTTTGTAACTGAAATTTACGGGTCGAGTTTACGTGTCATAATTAGGGTTTGTATATTATAGGGTACAATTTTTGAGTCGATTTTACGGGTCCTGTTTTCCGTTCGAGGTTATGGTCAAATTTGTGGTAGTATTGTACGGGTCAAGATTAGGGTCAAGTTCATTTCTTAGGTTTGTGGATTTATTTTACCCGTCGACCTTTAAGTTCACGTTTACAATCGAATTTACAAGTCGATTGTACGGGTTGTGTTCACAAATCCAATTTAGGGTCATGTTAATGGGATAGTATTATGGATTGCATTTTCAGGCTGGGTATATGGGTTAGGTTTACGGGTCGATGTTTTGGTTCACGTATACAATCGAATTTACGAGTTGATTATAGGGTCGTGTTTGCAAATCGATTTTAGGCTCGAGTTTATTAAATTAGTTTACGGGACCACTTTTCGGATTGAGTATAGAGGTTGAGTTTACTGGTCATGATTATGCATAGTATATTGTGGGATCGAATCTTTAAGTCGATTTAACGGGTCATGTTTCAGTTTGAGTTTATGGTGATTTTTCGGTTCGATTGTAAGGATTGTCTTTATGATTTTTGTTTGTGAGTGACTTTAGTGGCGAGTTGATTGAATTCAATTACGAGTCGTGATTCAAGATTGAATTTTCGGCCTATGTTTACGGGTAAATGTTACGGTCGAGTTTATTGCATAGGCTGAGGGTTCAAGTTTTCAACTTGAATTTTCGAGCCAACTTTATAGGTCCATATTAGATGCGAGTTTATTGGCTTGTTATACGGGACAAGTTTACGGTGTCCAAATTACGAATCGTGTATTACGAGTCACGTTTATTTGTCGTGTTGATGGATCTAGTTCACTAGTCGGTTTTTTAGGCTTAGTTGACGGTTCAAGATTATGTGTAGGGTTTATAGGTTGAGTTTACGAATCAAGGTTACCGGTCTGTATCACGAATCGTTTTGTACGACTTGAACTGGTGCGTGAATTTTACGGGTCTGGTTTATGGGTAGATTTTTGTGGAGAGTTTAGGGTTCGAGTTTAGGCTTCTTGATTAGGGGTTGTATATTATAGGGTCCAATTTTTGGGTCGATTTTACGGGTTGTGTTTTCTGTTCGAGTTTATGCTCAAATTTGTGGGACGATTGTACGTGTCAACATTGGGGTGAAGTTCATTTGATAGGTTTGTGGGTCGATTTTACAGGTCGACCTTTAAGTTCACATTTACAATCAAATTTGCAAGTCGATTGTACGAGTTGTGTTCACAAATCCAGTTTAGGGTCGTGTTAATGGGTTAGTTTTATGGATTGAGTTTTCGGGCTGAGTATATGGGTTAGGTTTACGGGTGGATTTTTTGGTTCACGTTTACAATCGAATTTACGAGTTGATTGTACGAGTCATGTTTACAAATCGAGTTTAGGGTCTAGTTTATTAAATTAGTTTATAGGACCAATTATTGGATTGAGTATAGGGGTTGAGTTTACGGGTCGTGATTATGCATTGTATTTTGTGGGGTTGAGTTTACGGGTCGTGTTAAAGTTTGAGTTTAGAGTCAATTTTTCGGTTTGATTGTAAGTGTTATGTTTACATGTGAGTTTAGTGGCGAGTTTATTGGATTGAATTACCAGTCATGATTTGAGATCGAATTTTTGGGCCATCTTTACGTGTAAATGTTACGGTCGAGTTTATTGAATAGGCATAGGGTTAAAGTTTTCAACTAGAATTTTCGGGCCAACTTTACAGGTCAAGTTTAGGTGCGAGTTTATTGGATTGTTATACGAGACAAGTTTACGGTGTCCAAATTATGAATTGTGTATTATGAGTCACGTTTGTTTACCGTGTTGATGGATCTAGTTCCCATGTCGATTTTGTGGGCTTAGTTGATGGTTCTAGATTATGTGTAGTGTTTACAGGTCGAGTTTATAAGTCAAGGTTACCGGTTGGTATTACTAATCGTTTTGTACGACTTGAATTGGTTCGTCAATTTTACGGGTTTGGTTTCTAGGTCAGATTTTTATGGAGAGTTTAAGGTTCGAGTTTATTAGTCGAGTTTACGGATCGAGTTTACAGATTGTGTTTACGACTCATGTTTTATAGGTTAAATTTGCTGGTGGAGTTTACAAACAGAGATTGTAAGTGAAATTTATAGGTCGAGTTTATTCGTCGTAATTAGAGGTTGTATATTATAGGTTCCAATTTTTGGGTCGATTTTACGGGTCATGTTTTCCGGTCAAGCTTATTGTAAAATTTGTGTGACGATTGTACGGGTCAAGATTAGGGTCAAGTTCATTTGATAGTTTTACGGGTCGATTTTACTGATCGACCTTTCGGTTCACAATTACAATCAAATATACAATGCGATTGTACGGGTTGTGTTTACAAATCCAATTTAGGGTCGTGTTAATGGGATAATTTTATGGATCGAGTTTTCGGGCTGAGCATATGGGTTGGGTTTACAGGTCGATTTTTTGGTTCACATTTACAATGGAATTTACGAGTTGACTATACGGGTTGTGTTTACAAATCGAGTTTAGGGTCGAGTTTATTAAATTAGTTTATGGGACCAATTATCGGGCTGAGTATAAGGTTTGAGTTTACAGGTCATGATTATGCATTGTATTTTATGGGGTCGAATCTTTAAGCCGATTTAACGGGTTATGTTTCAGTTCGAGTTTACGATCGATTTTGCAGTTCGTTTGTAAGGGTTTCGTTTACGAGTTATGTTTAGGAGTGAATTTAGTGGCGAATTTCTTGGATTGAATTACGAGTCTTGATTCTAGATTGAATTTCCGGGCCATCTTTACGTGTAAATGTTAACGTCGAGTTTATTGCATAGGCTTAGGGTTCGAGTTTTCAACTTAAATATTCTGGTCAACTTTATGGGTCGAGTTTAGGTGCGAGTTTATTGGATTGTTATATGTGTTAGTTTTGAAATTGTGAGTTTAGCCAAGAAGGGGGGTTGAATTGGCTTTATAAAACATTTTCAAAAGCTTAAACTCTTTTTCAATTAATCTAATGGACTGGAAGGTTTGGATGTAAATGCAGCAGACCAGTACACTTTCAGTCGATTAAAATATAAAACAACAGACTAAATTGTTCTTGGTGCTATGAAACAGTCAATTAAAAATACAAATCAGTCGGCTAAAATACTGGAGAATTATGCAGAATTTACGAATTGAACTCAAACAACAATCTTTTACATACAAGACATGTTCCAATCAATATTTATAACAAGTATAAAGCCTCAGATTACACAAGAATGCATTAAATCACACCAAAGATCAAATTGCTTAGTTTTATTGAGTTTTTAAAGAGTTTCAAAGAGAGGGATATGAGGGAAAGAAGAATGCACAACTGTTTTTATACTGGTTCACTCAATCACAAAGCTACATCCAATTTTCCAGGACAACCTGAGCCTGGTTTCCACCATATTCAAAAGTTTTACAAATCAAACACCAAGATTACACTTTTGAACACAAAGCACACAAGACTTTTGACTCACACAAAAATCTAGAACCTCAACCTACAAGAATCACACTTGCAGACCTGAAATCACATCAGACAAACCATCCAGAGGCACAAGAACATCCAAACCTGATGGTGGCTGTCCCTAGCACACCGTGTAACACCCCAAATTTTGGGATGTCACGGATTGTTAGAAAATGAACACCTTTGGCGGAAAAAGTATTATCATTAAAAATGTATTAATAAAAAAACTTTTAATTTAATTTAAATTACATAGTTCAAAATATCACTTTGTCTAAAAATTCAAATAACAATTGCGTACAAAAGAAAAATTACATAATTTCTAGTATCTAATTTAAAATAACTAAATAAATTATAAAATCTCGCGAGTTCACCCCAGCCTCTCGTTGATCTACTCCATGCCAAGATTATCTGTAATATCATCTACACCCGTATAACACACACGTTATACGATCATCGCACATACAACAAACATACAAACAATAAATAGGGGTAAGCTAACCATAAACAATGATATTGATCATATAAGAAATTCATAAATAAAACCTGTCAAATAATACTCAATGTTGCATTCAATTAACATGGAAACTTTATTATCACAATCCATCCTTGGTTTGAACTCACAAACCCCAAATCCAAACAATCATACTAAACCAAACATAGCATCACCTTCATCTAAAATCTTCATTAAATTCCACCAAGAGCTTTCAAGCAAAGCAAAACACTCTCAATATGCAACACATGAGGATTACTTATTCCCGACCAATACCATCACATCATGTTTGAAAAATAAAGTTCCATCCAACAACAACGTTTTAACTCACTCCAACATTCATGCACCCATCACCTCAAGGCTTGATACGTTTACGTGGTTAAAGAAATAAATAAAAACAAATAAACAATTAAACTCATACTTTGCAGCACCGTAAACCTAGTACATATACATATGCTATTAGTGTACGCACTACACTACAACAAACCGAGTAAAAGTTCTTCGCATCTCGTGGGTCCTTTCCAAGCATAAAAGCTTTATTCATAAATTCATAATTTGGAAACCAAAAATTGTACCTTTACCTACTTGAAACCCGTGACCCCATCCATGCATCCGCCAACATGCAAACTTGAAAAAGTAGAAAGATGTAACTAAAGTAATGGTCAAAACCTGCACTACATATGCTTTCTAAAAACATCACACGGCCATGAATAAAAGAATATTGATGGCATATACATGCATTTACGTGGAGTCTCATCTATGCTTGGAATGGAAAATCAAAGAGAAAAGAAAAGAAAACAATGAGAGTAAGAACATTCATCACCATTCAATGTACCCATGCATACTCTTCAAGTTTTATTCATCAAGCAAACAAAATAAGAGAAGAAAACAAGGTTGGCTTTCCCTACCTCTAGTAGTAACCTTCATCTTTCGTTTCCTAATCCCAACCCTTCGTTTCTCTAGTCTACGAATGCTGCAGAGCCACCTCCACTTGCTTTCACTCTCAGCCCTTCCAAGTCTCTTGGTTTCTTCCCATCCCCTTCTTTTTCTCACCCTTTAGAAACCCTAAAGCTGTTATATCTCTTTTAATCTATAACTAATTCATCTTAATCTTTTTTGTTAAAATCTTAGAAATAAAACCAAAAACTGTTTTTATTTTTCTGTGGCAGCAACGTTAAAAATTTAGCAGCAACAACAAACTACATGCTGTATGCTGCAACAATTTAAAAAAGGAGAGAGAAATATAAGATCTACTCGTGGGCCCCACCAGAAAGAAGAGAGAGAAAAACAAAATAAAACTGACCAACATACCAGACGCTTTCTCAATTTTACCAGACTACAAGTTGCGCAGGATTCGAACTCACGGACCACGTCACACTACAAGCATACATCAACCACTATACTAGACGCTTTCTCAATATATATTGTGCACGAATAGAATATAATCTATATTGTCCATCCACCATAATTAATTAAAATAGGATAACGTAAACCCTTTTTTTTAACTAAAAGGAATCGAACCCTTACACCTTTGCATAATAACACGCACACAAACTACAAAGCCAATAACTTTCTCATGACATATTGTGCATTAATAAAATATGAACACATATGCGCAACATTATATGTGTTTGTTCAAATTTAAATTAAATAAGACAATAACTTAAATCACTCAAATAATAATTATTTCATAATTCATAATTTAATAACCTAATTAAATTAAATAAATCAATAATATTAATCAAGTCATTAATATTTTTTTTCCATGTTTTTTTCTTTTATTCTATTTTTTTCCCGGGTCTTACACACCATACATGTGTTCTTCAAGCTACTCACAAGCCAAAATACTTCCAAGATCAACCAAGATCTTCAAACACAAGTTGCAGCTGTGTATTGCAGAGAGAGAACGCTTCCCAGAGATGAATGACACGATTTCGTTCAGAAAAACTTAGATTCGCACATCTGCTCGCGAAAACACAACTTATATAGTCTGGTTTAAGTGAAAATAGTGGATTGAATGTTTCGTACAGTCAGTTGATTTCACCTGACTTAAGTGAAATCAATCGATTGAAAAATAATTCAACTAACTGAATGCATTCATACCAGAAACTATATACAACAAGCCTTTTAACCTGTTAAAACCCATTTTAACAAATTAAAAAAGACACACTAAGGCACACAACCCATTTTAATAGAGAGAGAACGCTTCCCAGAGATGAATGACATGATTTCGTTCAGAAAAACTTAGATTCGCACCTCTGCTCGCGAAAACACACGTTATATAGTCTGGTTTAAGTGAAAATAGTCGATTGAATGTTCCGTACAGTTAGTTGATTTCACCTAACTTAAGTGAAATCAATCGATTGAAAAATAATTCAAATAACTGAATGCATTCATACCAGAAACTATATACAACAAGTCTTTTAACCTGTTAAAACCCATTTTAACAAATTAAAAAAGACACACTAAGGCACGCAAGACATCTAACCTATGCCATATAACCTATAAAAAATGTATAACAATAACACATTACATTTAACATGTTATATACAGATTTAACACACTAAAACTTAATCTTCAAGAGGATCTTCATCAATCTTCATCAAACATTTAAGATCTTCATGCACATGGCTTTATCAATTCTTTGCTTTAAGCTTGCTTGTGCCAACAATCTCCCCCTGAATTGATGAAGCTAACACGCTCGAGTTGAATTGATGAGCTAAGATCCATAGAGAAACCTGAAAAAGCTTTTGCATACAAGATACAAATATTCCAAATATACAACCAAGCAAAAGCACATAAGCATACATACATATCACATATGCATATGCTCCCCCTATCATTAATAATATGATTTAACAATAGATTTTAGATTAAGTTTGCAGTATTATATGATTCCAACAGATTTATTTCAGATTTTCCAATTCTAACACACTTTTAGTCATTTTAACTCATTTTTCTCCCCCTTTGGATTCATCAAATGAAAGTAAATGCATAAATCAATTTAGAAAGATGAAAATTTTCATTAAAGCAGTAACATAGGGGTGTACCAGGACACCTGGTACGAATACAAACACAGTAGAACAGTAACAAAAATGACAGATGCATCATGAAGCTAAAAACTGATATGATCAATAGATTGAAATGAGAAAATAGCCAACTAAAATACTGGAACAGACAGTAAATTATGTTGAATTATGTGTAGGGTTTACAGGTCGAGTTTACGAGTCAAGGTTACATGTCTGAATTGTGAATCGTTTTGTACGACTTGAATTGGTTCCTCAATATTACGGGTCTGGTTTATGGGTTAGATTTTTATGGAGAGTTTAGGGTTCGAGTTTATAAGTCAAGTTTACGGATCGAGTTTACAGATTTTGTTTACAACTCATGTTTCATAGTTGCTGGTTGAGTTTACAAACAGAGTTTGTAAGTGAAATTTACGATCCAATTTTTGGGTCGATTTTACGGGTCGTATTTTTCGTTCGAGTTTGTGGTCAAATTTATGGGAGAATTGTACGGGTCAAGATTAGGGTCAAGTTCATTTGATAGGTTTATGGTTCGATTTTACTGGTCGACCTTTCGGTTCACGTTTACAATGCAATTTACAAGTCGATTGTATGGGTTGTGTTTACAAATCAAGTTTAGGGTCGTGTTAATGGGATATGTTTATGGTTCGTGTTTTCGGGCTGAGTATATGGGTTGGGTTACAGGTCGATTTTTTGGTTCACGTTTACAATCAAATTTACGAGTTCATTGTACGTGTCGTGTTTACAAATCCAGTTGAGGGTCGAGTTTATTAAATTAGTTTACTGGACCACTTTTTAGGCTGAGTATAAGGGTTGAGTTTACGGGTCGTGATTATGCGTTGTATTTTATGGGGTCGAATCTTTAAGCCGATTTAACGGGTCGTGTTTCGGTTCGAGTTTACGGTCGATTTTTTGATTCGATTGTAAGAGTTGTGTTTACGATTTATGTTTGTGGGTGAGTTTAGGGGCGAGTTTATTGGATTGAATTATGAGTCGTGATTCCAAATCGAATGTTCGGGTCGTCTTTACATGTAAATGTTAGGTGTGAGTTTATTGGATTGTCATACGGGACAAGTTTACGGTGTCCAAATTACGAGTCGTGTATTATGAGTCGAGTTGGTTGGTCGTGTTGACGGATCTAGTTCACTAGTCGATTTTTAGGGCTTAGTTAACGGTTCAAAATTATGTCTAGGATTTACAAGTGAGATGATGAAAGATTCACCCCAACCAAGGATGGAGGCACATGCTTAAAAAGACTAAGCATGTTTAGAAAGGAAGTTCACTAATCCTTCATCCCTTTCATTTGTGTTTATTATTTTTGATTCCCAAAGTTGACTTAGTTGAATCAACTTTAGTTGACTTGTTGACTTTTGACTAGGTTTGACTTGTTGACTATAGTTGACTTGACTTAAGCAAACATGCTAATCTATGTTTATTTTCTTTGTAGGTTAATTAGGAGTAAAGGTGGCGCATGGTGAATGAGGAGCATAAATGATGTGGAAAAGAGAGTAAAGCAAAGACATAAAGCATAAAATCAAAGGCATGAAGCAAGTGTACCTATGTACAGTGGCGGAACTAGACCAAAAATTGTAAGGGTGCCAAATTATATTTGTTATATATAATTTTTTTTTAATTAAAAAATAATAATTTTTTTTAATTAAAAAAAATTAATTTTTTTACATCATTTTTTTTATTCAAAATAAGCATTCATGACAATAGAATCTAAACAATATAACAATAATATATA
>Ga0209589_1006650_pt1 | contig 19017 bp, 11 predicted proteins | sample CowpeawhiteBW_FD_187525 | JGI IMG/M metagenome (GOLD analysis project Ga0209589, IMG submission 187525) | Root nodule microbial communities of legume samples collected from California USA - Cow pea white BW (SPAdes) (version 2) | ecosystem: Host-associated > Plants > Roots > Nodule | place: USA...
ATATATATATATATATATATATATATATATATATATATATATATATATATATATATATATATATATATATGTTGTTAGTGAGTTTGTTTTTAGTCTTGGTTTTCATGTGCTAACCAAATATTGTTCTTCCATTCTTCTAGAGAATGTTGAGGCACTCATTTTAATACAAAATTAATTGCATGGTTTTGAGCTAACCGGTAACATTATTGTTAGTACTGTAAAATTAATTTAATTATTTAATACTTAATCTTTTAATATTATTAGTTAACATTATTTTTGTCTTGTTTTATTGTAGATGGGGATGAAGAAGATGCTTCAAGAGATGAAAATGTTGTGGATTTATATATTCAAGACTCTAATACTATAGTTTGATAAGTGACAAGAATGATTTGATGTTAGATAATAATTTATATTTTTGTGATTTTGGTTTGTATTTGGAGTTTAACATAATTTGGGATTTTATTTGGATTGTATTGAAATTTATTTAGATTTTAATCGGAATTATAATTTAGTTTTCTTGAGATTGAAGAAAAAAAATTGTGTGTTTTTTTTTTTAATTAAGTGAGACAGTGAGCCAACCCGTTTAACCCGCCAACCCGTGGTGGGTTGGGTCGGGTTCTAATTTTGTTGACTCGCTAATAAGTGAATTGGGTTGGGTTGACCCACTAAGTGGCCAACCCGTCGCGGGCCGAGCCAGGTTGGGTCGGGTGATCCGTTTTGACAGCTCTAATCTAAATTGGTCACTTTAGTGACTAACAACTTTTGGTCACTAAACTTAGTTACTAAGGAAACATTTTCTTGTAGTGAATGAGGTATAATGTAGAAGAAAATCAACTAAAATAATACAAGATGGGGTAATTAGCCGGTTTAATATAATAAATATTATAAATATTGACATGTTTATTTTTAACACAAAAAAAAAATTATAGTCTTAGTATAAGAACTCTAATTTTGTTAATTGTATTTAAATTCTACTAATGGTTTAATATTTACTAATTGTCAGGTGTGGTTTGTTTATTAAAGAAGAATATGAACATTAACCTTAAAAGGAAACTTTATATCTTTTACTTTTTTGTTTTGTAAATTTAAATTTCTTAGTGTTTTTTTTAAGATTAACAATATATTAACGTTAATTTTCTTCTTTGGCAAACATATGTGACCATTACTAAATTCCAAACACATACTCAATTAGCTATTAACAAAGTTTAAACAAAATTACAATTGTGGTATTTAGCGTCCAATTTCTCCGTTATTGTACAAAAAGTAAAACAGGGTTAAATATATTTTTAGTCTCTAAACTTGGACGTAAAATTGGAATTCGTCCTTGTCCCAAACTTTGATATATTTTGGTCTTGAAACTTTAAAAATGAATAGATATGTTCGGAATCCAAGTGTGAGTCTAAGTCCCACATTATGTAAAAATGAGAAAGTTGAGCACCATACAAGGATGAATACCCATAAACCCATAAGGTTTTGGGTTAAGAGTGGTGTCAATAATTTATGTGTGGGTTGAACTAATGTCTCATTGGTGTTATATCGACCCAGTAATCCCTTCTCGAAAGACCCAATAGTGGTATCAAAGCCAAAGGTTCATGTGATGACCGACTTAGACGAAACCTTGTATTGAAAGTCTTCCTAATAGTAGATTAGGTAAGCGTGTCTCGAATGGAAAAAGGGGTACTCGGTAGTTAGCTCGAGGAGGAAGTACCAATGTGAAGGAACTCACACTTGAGGGGGAGATTGTTGGGAATCCAAGTGAGTCTAAGTCCCACATTGAGTAAAAATGAGAAAGTTAAGAATCGTATAAGGATGAAGATCCATAAACCCATTTGCCTTAAGGTTTTGGGTTAAGAGTGATGTCAATCCCTTATGTGTGTCTTGTGTTGAAAGTCTTTCTGATAGTGGGTCATGTAAGCGTGTCCCATTAAGATGAATGGTAGTACAAGTAAGGGGTACTCATGCCTTAAAATGCTTCCGCTCGAGGGTGAAGTACCAATGTCAAATGACTCACACTTGAGAGGGAGATTGTTGGGAATCCAAGTGTCAGTCTAAGTCTCATATTGAGTAAAAATGAGAAAGTTAAGCACCATATAAAGATGAAGACCCATAAACTCATCGCCTTAAGGTTTTGGGTTAAGATTGGTGTCAATCCCTTATGTGTGGGTTGGGCTCATGTCTCATTGATATTGTATCTCCTCGGTCATCCTCTCTTGAAAGATTTAACAGATTTTACTCGACTAGGTCCCGTGGGTTTTTTCTCCACGTTAAAACTTTTAGTGTCTGTTAGTTCCTCCCTTTTTTGTTTTATGCATTTTATTATTTTGCACATTATTTATTTAGGAAAGAATTGACATGGGTTTGCTTCTGCTTGTTTATCTGTTAATTTTGAGATCTTCCCAACAATTGGTATCAGAATTGAAGGTTTGTGTGGTGACCGGTTTAGACAAGTCCATGTATCGAAAGTCTTCCTGACATTGGGTCAGGTATGCGTGTCCCGTTAAGATGAACAACGATACAAGTAAGGGGTACTTATGTCTTAAAATGCTTCTGCTCAAGGGGGAAGTACCAATGTGAAGGGACTCACACTTGAGGGGAAGATTGTTGGGAATTAGAGTGTGAGTCTAAGTTCCACATTGAATAAAAATGAAAAAGTTGAGCACTATATAAGAATGAAGACCCACAAACCCATCGCCTTAAGGTTTTGGATTAAGAGTGATGTCAATCCCTTACGTGCGAGTTTGACTCATGTCTCATTGGTGTTGTATTTTCCAAGTGATCCCCTCTCAAAAGACCCAACAATGGTATCAGATCCAAAGGTTCGTGTAGTGACCGACTCAGATGAGAACTTGTTTTGAAGTCTTCTCGACAATGAGTTAGGTATATAATCTTTTTGATTTAATTGTGTTTAATTTTTTTTGCGTGTCAAATACATTTCAAGTTGGTATTTGAGTTGTTTATACTATATGACACATTTAAGCTCACATATCAGTTTGGAACGCACATCTCATCAAAATTAATGTTATTAGATTAAAAGGGATATATATATATATATATATATATATATATATATATATATATATATATATATATATTCATTTTTAAAATTTAAGGACAAAAAATGTATCAAAATTTAAGACAGACAAATTTTAATTTTACACTCAAATTTAAAGATTAAAAACATATTTAACCCAATAAAATATATCGATACTTACCGTATTAAATCAACTATTTACCCATAAAAAAAAAGACATGAGTGTATAATAATACAATGAGATATTAGACTCGTTAGTTTTTATATGAATAGTATTAAGCAGTAATAAATGGATAGAATTTATTAAACACGACTTGTGATAATAGTTATGAGTATTCAAATTCCTTATAGAACTTCAAAACTATAGAAAGGAAAAATAAATATTAAAGTACAATAAATCCAATGTATATAAATATAATTATATAGTCTTTTACAAAACACATAATATTATATCTTGTCATGATATAGATCTTACACAAAAGTTATTCTTATTTGAATCTCCTAAATATTCCCTTTTTTTCTCAACAATATCATTAATTAAGAAAGTAGGTGCTTGAGTTTTGCACAACGTAACCAGAATTTTCTAAATTACTGGAAAATACCCAAACTGCAATGGAAAATGGAAGCCCTACTTGTTACTAAATTATTTGAACCATAATCTATTTTTCTTATTTGAACCTACCTTAAGTGCACCTAAGTCATTGACTATGATAGCTATTATTTATGGCAATGAAAAATCCTCACCATTAGTAAAACAATAATAGACCACCTGAATGTTAACTTGTACCTCTTAAACCATGATTGGATAAGTTTAAAACCCAACTACTTCATATTTAAAAAAGTCAATCTAACTTTATCTAATATACGTTCTGCTATTAATTCTCGTTGAATTGCTTTGATTTAGTTTTTGAAAAATTGGAAAATGATCATATTGAATTCTCTTAATTTAAATTTTATTTTAAGACCAAATTTCTACATAAAATCGTTTTAAAAACGAAGCAAACAATTGGTTTTAAAATAGTTTTTAACAATAATATATAAAATGGGTTTTTAAACAATTTGGATTTATTTAAATTTAACCCCTTGTAATGGTTTGGTTTGTATATGATTTAGATTTTTAAAAATCCAAAAATTACAGCGCATACACAAATGTATTTAAACACCCTTTATGTAAATTTCTCTATCGTCAAGCCCCTGGTTTTAAAAGAACAATAAAAATTAACTATTAGCATTCCATCTTTACCTATTTCTATCCACAAATTCAATTTAGCAAACATCCTGCAATATTAGGTAACTTAAGGCTTAAAAAAACAAACACACCAATTCTAAAAATTCCCGCATCTCCAATTTTCTGAAAGTGATAGCCATGTTCTTCCTCTTTTATAACAATATTAAGTGTACATTAATGGTGTTCGGTGATGATAACAATTTTGGTCAGAGAAGGTAGATATAGAGTGTTGGTAGAACAAAAAATGTTGAAGTAGTTCGCTGGTTGTGTGGTAAGTATTATATTGTAGACTTAAATATTGATTTGATCCTAATTTTTGTTATATTTTTTAATTTGATCCTAATATTTTTGTTTTTGTTTTTATATTTGTCAATTTTGTTTAATTAAATCCTTTTAGGGTAACGTCGTTATCATTGCTAACAATACATTATCCATGGTAGCAAAATTGTGTTATATGGAACATTTTATCTTACGTGGCCTGTCTTAAACAGTGATATGTGCCTTCGTTCTTTACCTTTATATGAGAAGGAGAAAAATTGGTTTTAGGGTTTTGTGAAGTGGGGGTTATCCTCTTCACGTGAAAAAGGAGATTCAGTTTCATTGTCCAATAGAAGTGGAGGTTATTTGCTTCACATGTAGGTGGGTATGTCTCATGGCCAATTTTCTTGCTCTTGTTGTAACACCCATTTGCGAAGTTGTAGTTCCTCTCATGGTGGTGGTTGTAGGGTTTAGGGTTTAACACCCAGTTGTGATTGTGAAGAGGTTGTAGTTTTGAGAACTGCAAAAAATTGCAAAGAATACTGGTAAATAATTTTCGGGTTGTGCTAATTAAAAGGTGAGATTCATTGATCCATATTTTCAGGTAATTTTGTCGTAATAAAAATATCTGGTGCTAAAAATTAATGTTGGGTTTTGTTATTTTTTGGGTTTAACAACAGAGTGGAAGTGAAAATGTTGTGTGGTATAATATTTTTAAATGGTGTTACGAAAATGTTGATGAAAGAGATGGTATTATCCTCGGGAAAAGGAGGAAGATACAAAATCTGGGGAATTCAATGAAGGTTTCAAATAAAAGGGTCCAATTATTAATATGAGTGGTTTGTGTTGTTGGTTTAATTAACATAGTGTTGTCGTCTCCCATCTTGAAAAAATGATGGGTTCTAATTCGAATGGTGTGTAGTAAGTGTTTTGAAAGGTGTAGTATTTTTGGGTTATGGATGAAGCAAATGTTAGCTATAATGAATGAATGTTGTGGTTGTAATATTAAGACTTGAATGGACATGATGTTCCATATGTTTTTTATTTTGTTCAATGTTGTCCCACTTATCACAAAAATATGTTTAATTTAGTCCTTTATATAATGGTAAAGAAAATGGGTAGCAAAACGTTCACGTAATTGTGTCAAAATAATAATAAAAGTTGTGAATAATTTCATTACAGTATATAGTAGTACATGTGAATAATGACATAATAGTATAATAACATAAGTTGTTAATAATAACATTTCTATTACTGAATGTAATTGAGGACAATAAAGTTCTCCAAAACACAATAAACTTCTACAAAATACATGATCCCCATTCTTCCAAAATAGTACATAATCCACATGATTCGAAATCAATACATAATTCACGTACTTCATCCAAAATACATCTTAATCTAGATACATTATAAAGTTTATCAGACATCATACAATAATGTTCAAGAGTCATGGATGTCCTCGCTGCAGTTGCAATTTTTTCCTCTTATGTGTGAAGCCATCTGTTGGTGTGGTTGAGTGAGATTGTTGAGTTTGTTGTGGTGGTGTTTTGGCTGGTTATGATGACTAGTGTCTATAAGGGGATATGATGACTAGGAGTCTGTAGGGGGCTATGGTTGAGTTGGTTGTTGATGGATTGATGGATAATAATTTTTATCGTGCCTAATTTGACGACAATGGTTGCATTTTTTTCACTGTCCACCCTTTCTTAATTGGGTATCATCTTTCTTTAATTCCTAAGCTTCCTAAATGGGACGACATAAGACAAAGCTATCTTCACATGCCTTGAAACAAGTGAATAATCTCATAAATTTTGTTTCACAATCACCATTTTTTACTTTTACTTTTATAGTAGATCTCATGTTAGATCTCAACAATTCATGTGTATAGTCATAAATCCTTCTGAATTGTTTTTTGAATGACCCTTCAATTTGATCAGATGTCAATTCCCTTGCTCTACGAGCCATAGAAATACATTTGTATCCCATATCCTCACAGATTTGTTACGAATATCCTTTAGCTTCAATTTTGGATTTTCCATTAATGAGAGTTGTAGGTTGTCACTTAACCATTTTGCATTGATCATATTAATGTTAAACTCTTGGCTACAGCTATGACTACCCAAAACTCTTCTTAATTGCTAAGTATTACATGAAGGTAAGTAGGCAAAAAAAAGCTGACCATTCACATTTTCCTTAGGCCCTCATGTATCTAATTTTGACTCTTTATCATTTTTAAGAAATTTCAAATTTCTCCTATACTTTACATCATAAGTTCTAACAGCTCCTGTAAATTGATGCTTATCTATGAAAGTTGTTACTACGTCCCATTTATAATCAACCATAGATTTTGGCATAAAAAATGTCCCAAATGGACTAGAACTGCCTATCACATCCTTGGTGTCACTATCACTATCTTGACAAGTAACCAAGTCTTTTGACTGCCAATCGTTATCAAACAACCCTCTATCATTTCTATTCACTATGGTGTTTTCATTGTCTTCCTCATTTGAGTGCTCACTTAAACCCACTCCAACTTCCATAGATCCTTCTAAAATTTTTTGTACACCATTGTCAACATTGATATGAACATCAACAAGTCCTTCAGTATTGTAAGTTGCATCATCCACTACCTTGTCCTCCTTATCAATTATACCCTCAAGGTCAAAATCAATCCAACTTTGCACCTCAAGCTCAAACTCACTATCCATTTCATCATCAACCTCACATTAACCTATATCACCACCCATCTGACCCTCGAGTTTCCTTACCTCACTGTCACCTTCATTTCACCTACATTAGCACCCACCTTACCCTCAAGCTTCCTCATCTCACCCTCAACCTCACTTTCACCTACTTGAGCCCCCATTGCACCCTCAAGCTTCCTCACCTCACCCCATCATTTTCACCTACTTGAGCCCCACCTAACCCGCAAGCTTCCTCACCTCACCCTCAGACTCACTTTCAGTTACATTTGCCCCAATCTCCTCCTATGGTGTAACATTAATATGACTATTGTCTCCATTCTTTAAAGGTCCCTCACACAGATATTCTACTTGAACTTCCAAGTCATTTTCTACCACTTCTTGTTGGTCTTTAACATGACTAAAAATGGTAGTTAACAATACCTCATATCCTTAGGTACACCTAACACTTCAAAATAATTCCATCAATCAGGGTCATATGACCAAGTAGTAGTTTTCCCACCACTATATTTAAATGCTCCATTTTCTTCAAATTGTTCACCATGGTGGACCAAACCTTCAAATTTAGCATCACACATTTCAAACACCAATACATACAAATATATAACAATCACGTCCAATATTAAAATGATTAAATTAATGGGGGACCATTGAGACACATTCAAAAAGCGCATAAAAAAGAAAAAGGGACCACAATCGAACACCGACAATTGACAATCACACAATCGTTGACATAGTAGGACAACAAAGTATAAAAAATTACTTAACTCACAACAACCACATTAAAGAAATCAACAACGACAAAACACACTTCACCACTGAAACCCTAAAAGAAAATGACACAACAACGTTAGAGTTGAACTGACCTGTTTGATGCTTAACTCCTTTGTTGTCAATAGAAATAATAATACAAATTTTTTTCATTTCAAAATAATAATACAAATTAATTAAAATTAATTCAAACGACCACATCACATATAACACTGCCACGTAACATTAAATGTCCACCTTATGCAGTTCATCGTTAACTATTTTAACACGATTAGATATTACATGAAACATATTTATTTGTCTAAATAAATAATATACATTCTTTGTCTAACTAAATCCCTTTGCTTCTCTTTGATCTTTTATCTCCCTAAAGAAATAAATAAATTAAAACTAAACTATCAAAACAACCACTCGATACTAGATTGAATAATATCTTATAAAAGAAAATAGCAAAAAACTTGAAATGTAGTGCAACCCTATTGGACATAGCTCATTCCTCTATATCTACAAAATTTTTATACAAGATGTTATTCAATTCATCTAGTAAACTCAACAACACCAAAGTCATCAAAATTATAATTTGGAAGTCATATGCAGAGTATTCATTTAATCAAGTTTTGGGTATTTATTCTACTTGGAACCATCTAGCCATATGTTGAGCCTTCTACCAATAATGTCAAAAGCATGAAATGTGTAGGGGGAATACACTAAAACTACTACATGAAGATAAGGCAAAATGTGTCTCTTTCCAAATATTAGAGTAAGAATTTAGAAGTAACTAATATTTTTCGTGGAATCCAGGGGACTTTGGAAACAACCAAATTACCTCTATAACTTCCCAAAACAATCATTCATGTTTTGTTTCATCATGGATAAGGGAAATGCAGATTTTGCTGCAAATAATTTCTATATCTTCACATCAGAAACATGCAGAATGTATATTCTATTTCGAAATATGTTGATTTTAGCAAATATAGATGACATTGATAATTAAAATTTGTTGGATTAGGTATTCCTTTACCATTACCTATATTAGAAAGATTAAGAAAACACATGGCATGGATCTAGATGTTTTAAAGCAATAAATAATAACACATAACAACAATCAAAATCTCAACAATGAACCCAACCACAATTGATAATTTTTGTGCAAAAGCACGTACTCTTGCAACACCACTAACAAACCATCATGTCACTTGACTTAATTTCTTGCTGGCAAGATAATCATGAATCACAAGCTAATGGACATTATAAAAAAACATTAGAAAATAGGTCATCAAGAATGAAACTAAAACTGCTCAAAGCTTACTTACTTGACAATGAACATGGTCCACAAAGATGTCAAAGTAACCCATGGGCTACCCTGAATGGAGGTCACAAGTAGAACCCAATTTGGCCAGATCTTCAATGAAGCTCTGAATCTAACCACATATGAGCCAAGACATGGCAAGTTCCTTTTTCAACTTATGTACCTAAGAAGGCAATACAAAACTTGAATGTTTGTCACTTCATAGGATCAACTTATAAGGTTCAGTTATCATGTCTATGACTCGGTAGCCCTTTTCGATCCTTGTATGAAATATATTAAAGTAATAAAATCAGTATTTGATAAATAGATCTTCAATAGAAAAATTATATGTGTGAAGACTCAATTTACAAGCAAGAAATCCTATAGTACTTACAATTTTCTAACAAGTGGAGTTCTCAAGTTTTGGGTAAGTGGTGATGGCCCTACATTCAATGGAGACAAACAAAATAACATTTTGAAGTCAGTAAGGACAATAGAAAAATAGGGAAAAAACGGATAGAAATAATATTTTATGAATGAAATTGAAAGTTAAACACATGATAAATATAACTTTGAATCTTAGCTTTAAGTATAACATTAAGCATAAATAGGGAACCACAAGAATATAACTTTAAAAAGAATTACAAAAATAGCAACAAATTAATCTTCCCTTTCAAAGGGTTGAAAACTCACTTAATGTCCCAAAGGTATCATGGAAAGATCACTCCAATGCAATACATCAAAAAAGATGTGAAGTTTCCAAGAAGGTGAATCGTGGTTGATTTATAGGTTGTCTTTGGATAGCTAATGATTTGGTTAGCTCAAGGTTAAAGGGATAAGGGGACCCAATTGAGGAGGTTTCGAGGATTCTTGAAGGTTCAAGGTGTAGTATAAAACGGAATGGGGGAATCAACCAGAGAACTTCTCAATCTTTGATCTATTAGCTTTGAAGTGTGAAAATGTCAGTCGCAGATTTTTCATACGCATCTCTTATCCTTCACGATGAGGGAATCACTGTCACTACCAATAGTATCTACCTTGTTTGCTAAACTTGTCAAGAAGAAAAGTCTTCATGGTTTGATTGTCAATGTTGCTGGCGGTGAGGCACTAGTTGCTGTTGCAGTTGCCCTAGTTATTGATGCAGGTGGAGGTTCTACGGCGGTTGCCCCTAAGGTTGAGGAGAAGTAACAAAGAGCAAATAATTCATACAAAACCATAACAAAAATACAACACAACCCATCAAGGAACAACCAAAACGTAAATACACCACTAGGATTATCTCGCATTGAAAATTGCAACAACATAATAAAACCCTCGATTTTGCAACTTTCGAAAACACCCACTTGACTTATTCATGCACCTTCTCAAATAGATTACAAGAAACAAATTTCAAATGAAAACACAAACACATAAGTTAGAGAAATAGGCATTACAATCACTTACTTGACCAAACAATTGTTTTTCGAGAGAAGGTTAGGGTTTATTCTTCCACTATTAGGGTTAGGGTTTTCACTTGTTGGTCCTAATTCTGGTTCGTGAAGGGTTTGGTCGTAAAGAATAATCGTGTTTGGTCTGCATCGTGAAGAAATCATGTGTTTGGTTATAGGTCGTGAAGAAGACTTGTGTCTAGTTGTAGGTCGTGAAGAAGACATGTGTCTAACTCTGTACCTGAAGAGGACATGCATCTTGGTTTGAGTCGTGAAGAACATTTGCATTTGCGTCTGAGTCGTGAAGAATAATTGTGTTTGGGTCTGGTCTGCGGACAAGACCTGCATCTTCGTGAAGAGTTGGGTCTAGATATTAGTTTGCGTCTTCGAATCTTGTTTCTAATGCGTAAAATTTTTGGGAGGATAGGAGGGAAAGAGGAGATAACTTTAAAAAAGTTTAAGAATGAATTTAAACTATTATTCGTGGTCCATTCAGAGGAAACAATTATGTCTTATTATTTATATTAACAAAATAAAAAATAAATAAAATAGTGACTGATTTTGTGACTAAAAAATTAGTTACTAAATCAATCTCTCATTTAGGAAAAAATATTAGGTCACTATTTTGGTCACTAATAGTCACTAACATTATTGATCATTGATATCAGTCACTATTTGTCATTTTTATAATAATGATAAAATGACTTAATTGAACAAAATTGACGAATATTATGACCAAATTGAACAAAAAAAAAGGATCAAATTGAAAACACATAACAAAAATTAGGACTGAATAATTATTTAAGCCTATATTGTATTTTGAAAATATTTTGAGCAATGACAAAGTTCCTAACACAAGTTTTCGTTTTTTTAATTGCATAATTTAAAATGATTTTGGATGGGATAACCCAATATATACTAATTTAAGATTCAAGGATGTTACACATTGCATTTAGTGAAAGTCAAATGTAACTTTCTTGAGAGTATAATCTGAAATTACAATGGAAGAATTTTCACATTACATTATTAGATAAAAATATCACATTTGAAGTTGTTCAAATTATATAATCTATAATTAAAGTCTTTTTAAATTTAGACAAATTCATTTATAAGGTAATTCTAAAAGGTAATTCATAATTTTCATATTGCAAAATTTTAAAAGCAAAATAATATTTTTGATTAATTCTTAATCCAAAAGTGAAATTGTATCTTCTAGATTTGACAATCCAAAATATTCTTTACCCTTTTAGATTGAACAATATGCAAGTGTATAGTTTATGTCCAATATTCTACAATTTAGAAATTGGTTTACACTTCTAAAATACTTGTTCCAAAATGTTTTTTTTTCTTCTAAAAGTACTACACGTGTTTGATGTAATTGCAATAAGTGGTAATGAGTAAAATATCAGACAAAGTTAACATGTCGAATGGAATAAAGTTAATGATGTCATAAAATCTTGCTTTGTAATGAAGCTTTCACAATATACATAATATATTACATTATTTTTGTAACAAAATTGAAAAATAACATATATTGATGTTGTGCTATATTTGTGTAGGAGTTTGATATGTAGAAATCCTTACTTGGATGAGTCTTTAGGTTATCATTTAAGTTTGATTTTTTCATTGTCATATTTAGGTCAGATATAACAAAAGACCAACAAGACATATATATTGTTTGGTTGTGAAAAAGACAACATATATAGACATTACATAATGGATTTAGAGTTTAATGTAACTCGAATGAGAACATGTGATTGCCCTTTTAAACTATGTGAAAAAAATTAAACTAAGGTGGATGATGGAATGTGAATTACTTTGTAGATATTCTAATCATGAGCTAGTGCATACATTAGTAGGTTATAAATATATTGGAAAATTAAGAGTTAATGGTAAATTCATGTTTGTTAATATGACCAAGAGTTTAGTAAAGTTTCAAAGCATTTTATTAAATTCAAAAGAGAATAGATATGATTATGCTAGTCATAGAAAAAAAATAATGTATCTCACTTTAAATTAATTTGCATTAATTGAGTAGTTTAATCATGTTACGATCATGTTTATCATTATTTATGTTATGATATAAGTGTTATTGAAGTGAAAATATCAAGCATTTCATAAAATAAAAGATAACGCACAAGGAGATCGTGTAATTTGATACATCCATAGCAAAAGAAAAAATAGATATTGTCTATTGTTATTTTTGTTATGATGTAAGTGTAATTAAAATAAAATGAACCAATCATTCCATAAAGTAAAGGATAATGCACAAGAAGATCAAGTAATTTGATACATACAGAGAAAAAAATAGCTAGTCAACTTATGGTGTCTATTTATACCTTAAATGGTCCAATCTTAAGAACCCCAGTAGACAATTTAATACCAGTAGAACATTTAATAATTTTGATGATAACAAACACTCTAAGTGTTTTATGCTTATATATAGAGTCTAAATATTTCGTGTTAGTAGAAGCATCTTAGGAATCTACAACTTTTGTTTTGTCTTAAGAACAAACAATCTAAATAGACGATTAAGTGGACATTTCCCATCATGTTACAATTGTCTAATATAAATCAATATAAATTATAACCATAAATATTTTCTAAATTAATTCAAATGAAATTTATGTTAACATTAATGGATAGTTTATCTATGTTTAAGTTATTTTTAGGAATCAACAACTATATGATTTGTTAAAGAATGAAGCAAACAATCTTATTTGATTATGTTTAGATGCAATTATTTATGGGTTGTGACATATTTTGTAAATCATTCAAGCTATGAAGCTTTTCCAAGTGAGCTTAAATTGTACTCTTTGTGAGATTTTTTCTAGTGTAAAAATATATGTTTGTTTGAACTTATTTCACTATATGATCTACTCTAGCTTTGCAAGAAAAGTGTCTCAAGCTCTATTCGACTCCCTTTCTAGTCTAGTTTTGTGAGAAAATTGTCTCATTGTAACAATGTAAATGAGTGGGAACACATAATCTAATGTGATTGTCATCTTATCAACCAATAGAGGAAAGTTGTTGATCTCTTTATGTCACCTATTCACAAACACAAACATGTTTTTATATTCCTACCGCTGTCACAAAGGGAAAATAACCTAAAATGTTCAACTATACAAAACTAATATGACCTCAAACTTTAGCTTTTGTTCATAGAACACCAACTTTGTGAAAAATATATTAAATAAACCAACAGGGAAGGTTGAATTATCCATTAAAATCTTTCACAATTTTCATAAATTTGTGTCTAATGAAGTGTGATAGAAAAAAAGCTTTTAATATAACATACAATCTATAAAAAATGTTTATAAAAGCTCAGTGTTTCAAAAACCCTCATTCTTTTATTAGAGTAGTTTATATAACATACAATTTAAACAAATGCAAGGACAAATAGGTTTATATTGTAAATTTTTATTTTAATTCATTTATGAAGCCATATTATGGTAAGTTCTTAATTAGCTTGATCAAGTTTCACGTAGCAAGAGAAAGTTATAAGTGAGTATTGTTTGAACCTCAACCACTCTTAGGTAAAACAACTTAAGTATTATTTGACCATATAGTCCTTTTTAGCTAAAAGTTCAAGTATTATTAGAACGTAGTCCCTCAAGTGAAAAAATCCAAGTATTATTTGGAAAATATATTCTTATCTAAGAGAATTTAATCACTTCTAATTAAGGGTTTTACAACAAAAGGTGTAATATAAATATTGCAACGTTTAGCTCACTAGATGGAGAAACATGTCTTTTGACAAATACAAGATTTAACAAACTTCAACTCCTCACCAATTCTACAAAAATAATGTTCAATATCTTATAACAAAACAAGCTTATTATTCAATATTCTTACTACATTGTTTCATAAATTCCTAGTAACGTGATTTGCTTATATAGTCAAAAAGGGGTATCTTTCGCACATTCACAAAATGATACTTCATTATGCATGTCATATGGATGTGCATCCTCTACATGCACAACCATTAAAGCATCCACCCTACTTCTCCTTTCTACTAAAGTAGTAGATTTCTCACATTCATTGGATTGAGAAACACCATTTGTTATTGTTCCGGTCTGAGGGTGTGGCCAAACCAAAACAGTGATTTTTTCTATCGTCAAATGTTATCTCCCTCTTGCTCCCCCCTCTTTCTCTCTCTCCCCCGCGGATATATCCTTTTTCAACAAAAAATTGTTATTTATTTCCCACTTTCTTTGCCAACCAACTCGCGTTTCGTTCCCACTATCTTCCTAAAATCTCGCACAATGGAGGTAGTTTATCCCAAATATCCCGGGATATTTACTTTATTTGTTTATTTCATACACCCTTTTTTCTGAGATTGCCTGGGCTTACCAATGGGCCTCCAATACGCATGCCAATCCGAGCTCGCCGAGCCTTCCGAGCTTACCGAGCTCTCCGAGCTGGATGGGCATCCAATTGACCTGTGAAGTTGGCGTTCGAGCTGATACCGCGCAGAGAGTACAGTTATCCTTGCCATATGTCACCAAAAAAAATAAACTTAGAAAATAAAAATGCATTTTAAACTTCAAATTTTGAAATGCATTATGAATTACTTAATTTGAAAATAAATTTTGAATTAATCAATATGAGAGTGCATTTAGATTTTGAATTAATTGATGAGAGTGCATTCTAGATTTCTTAATCCATAAATAAACACATTTCAAATTTCTCATTTTGTGAGACTATTTGAAAACCATGCTAGATTGTTATACACCACCATTTGTAAAACTATCTAGATTATTCAATTTGGAGGACCATTCTAGATTGTTATACATAACCATTGTTTGTACTTATGGATAACAATCTAAAACTTTTTTTGAATCATGTAACAAGTAAAAGCTTTATGGATTGTTCAATTTGTGTTGGTTCTCAAGTGATTATTCACCAAAGTTTCACATCGAGTAATATGAAGAAGAGAGCAGCAGAAAAGTATTACAAAAATAAAGAGTTCCTTTTGAAATTGTCACCACAACTCAATAGGTCCCTTGGGTGTATGAGGGGCTTAGGTAGTTATGTGTCATTGGAAGGTTTGCAATTTTTGCCAAAAAAATTACACTATTAAAGGTTTACAGTTTTTTCCAGAAAAATTGTACTATGAAGAGTTTGCAGTTCTGGTCTATAAAAAATTGTAAAAAGGTTTGCAATTTTTGCCCGAAAAATTGCACTTGAGTGATAATGCTTTTTGTTGAGTATTTATGGATGTAGGCCTTGAGGTGCTGAACCACGTTAAATTTCTTGTGTGTTTTTATTTATATTTTCTTGCTCTTATTTGTGGATGTGCCTCCGCTTGAGGATATTATTTTCGTAGTGCATAATTTCCCAACAGTGGCATCAGAGTTTATGTTCTAACCAATGGTTTCTAATCAAGGGAGGAAGAGGAGCAATTTGGCATACTGGCCAGAATCAACATTGCGTCTTGCACCTTTGAAGAGAGTGGAGTTTGTGTGTGAAAAGAAGCTCCCGAATTTGTGGAGATGGTCACAGTTGGTGCTTGCGTGGCCTAGTGACTAATGTACGATGGATATCTGATATGTGTGAGTCGCGATTTGTGGCATGTACATGGAGGAAGTGCTTTGTAGTTTATAGATCGACTATAGTTGTTGCGTCAAGTGGACTGCGATATTTGGTAACGTTGGATTTGCGTGGTTAGGGTGGAGCTCAAGATCTCTAATGGTGGTGTTTTGCCTGGCTCACACGATGCGTTGTCAGCAACGAGTGTCGCGTCATGGTGTTGTGGCGGTGTCGTGGCTTGACCAAGGTGGCATTTTGATGGATTCCCCTTGAGTATCAATGAAGTGTTAGTGACAAAGATGTGGAAGTTGTCGACAATGAGTTTGATGTGCAAGGCGGTGAGGGCCGTTGATGAGAAAGATTGTCATCGTCAAAGAGTCCGTGGAGATCACCAATAACAAGAGTGGTTAAAGCAGATATGTTGGATTACTAATAGCAAGAGTGGTTCAAGCATATTTGTTGGCGGTGTGTCAAATGTTTGTTCCATAACATGTGAGACTTTTGGTGAAGGGAGGATATGTTGGTTCTTAAGTGAGTATTCACCAAAGTCTCACATCGAGTAATATGAAGAAGAGAGCAGCCAAAAAGTGTTATAAAAATAAAGAGTTGCTTTCGGAATTGTCACCACAACTTAATAAGTCCCTTGGGTGTACGGGGGCTTGGGTAGTTGTGTGTCATGGGAAGGTTTGCAATTTTTTTCCAGAAACATTGCAATAGGAAAGGTTTACAATTTTTCTGCCAAAAAATTGTACTATGAAGAGTTTGCAGTTTTGGTCCATAAAAAGTTGTAAGAAGGTTTGCAATTGCACTTGAGTGATAATGTTTTTTGTTGAGTATTTGTGGATGTAGGTCTTGAGGTGTTGAACCAAGTTAAATTTTCTATGTGTTTTTATTTATATTTTTCTGCTCTTATTTGTGAGTGTGTTTCTGCTTGAAGATATTATTTTCTTAGTGTATGATTTGCCAACAATTTGCAACATCAAATCCATTTTTCTAATTCCAAAATTGTTGCTTGAGATAAGATTTTCATATTACACAATTTAGAAACTTAAAAAACCACTCAAATTGGAGTATCCACGAGAAAGTCACAAAATGCAGTGGCACAACCATGTCAACACAACTGGAGAAAGATCATAACTTGCAAGGATGACACAATGCTCACAATGGTTGAAGGCAACAAAGACATGATTGGTACGAAGGTGTAAGAGGGAATCAAAATAGGTTACTTTTTACATGCAAAAAGAAAGGGGTATTTTCAACATTTTATACAATCGATAAAGCATGAGGATTCAAAAAGCAAAAGCCTCCAAATTGTTGTGCTTGTGCCACTACCGTTAGGAGTGGCTCCAAATTGTTGTAGTGCTTGTACTGATATCATTAGGAGTGACTCGCACGTAGAGGGTGACAACAAAGGCAAACGGGGGCAGTGCCTATATAAATGTGGGGACAGTGTTATATCTTTATTGGTTAATTGTCACGTTGTCAAGGATTTTCAGGCGTGTGCCACGAAATATGAAGGAGCTAATATATGACCACAAGACGATTACACAAGTCTCAACAATTCAACTTGGAATGTTTTTTTTTTCATCTTTAAAATGCACTCCTCTCACCATATACACATTTTATTATAGCTATGGTTGAAAGTAACTACATATCTCAATTACATTTAACAGCTCAAAATCAATTCTAAATAACTTAAGATATGCATTACAGGCTTGTAGTTTGCTAGAAATAAGCATCCAAGCAATATCTAAACTTCAAAAACAGTGTAAACTGCAAAATTGGGTGGATAGCAGTTACATGGTGTTCTTGACATTCTCTACGCTATTTAAATAAGTTACCCCAATTCAGTATAGTCACACAGATAATAACACATACAGTGAATCCATGTATGTCGACAAAAGCTAAATATATTGTTTGAGATATAGCTTGACAGAAAATTTAATGATCCAATGGTTTCTGGGATAAACGGCTTCTCTTCTCCTCAATACCAGATTGGGAAAATCTCAGCCGAAGGACCTGCAAAACATCTTCTATTTTGACATCTTTCTGTGCCAGCAGAACCATGGAATGATAAAGTACATCAGCCATCTCTGAGGCAGTACGTGACTTGTCCTCATTATTCTCTAGTGTTTGACACAACTCATTTGCCTCTTCCCTGCGAGTAGAAAGATAGAGTTACAATCTGAGATCATAAAAAAATAATCGTTTAATCCATATTGTATCTTCAAGAAAAGTGAATTATAATAAAAGTGGTGTTGTAGTAGACATGTCAAAATGAGCCAACCCGGCTCACACGGGTTGGCTCACCACGAGCCGGGTTCAAAATGAGTGAATCCAACCCGGCTCACTTTCTGGTGAGCCAGAAATTTTGTAACCCGGCTCAACCCACCACGGGTTGGTGGGTTAAGTGGGTTGGCTCACCAACCCACCTAAAAAAATTATTTATTTATTTTTTTTATTATTCAAATATTTAAATAAATTTTTAAGTAACCCATGAGATGACAATCATAGTAAAATCAAGAATCAATGTTTTGATCATGCTCACCACCAATATATGAAGAATTATTTCCAAGAAAGTATCCATTAGTCTAAGAAAGCATGACTAATATTACAAATTTTCTGTCATGCTATTCAACAAAATATAAATAAAAAAAACTATACATTTTTTTCATGCTAATTTAGAAAAAATTGTTTATAAGACGGTTACTTGAGTAATTTACTATAAAGATTATAGTTAAAGATTAAAGTATCAACATATATATAACTTGACAATC
>Ga0209589_1006652_pt1 | contig 19017 bp, 23 predicted proteins | sample CowpeawhiteBW_FD_187525 | JGI IMG/M metagenome (GOLD analysis project Ga0209589, IMG submission 187525) | Root nodule microbial communities of legume samples collected from California USA - Cow pea white BW (SPAdes) (version 2) | ecosystem: Host-associated > Plants > Roots > Nodule | place: USA...
TTCTTTATTTATTTCTTCTTTTTTTTAAATAAATTAGAATTAATTTTTTTTAAATTTTTTAATAAAATAGATATAAGAGTTTTTTTGTTTTTTTTTTGTAAAAAATGTTACATTAAAGGTTAAATATATTTTTTTTTAAAAAAATAGATCTAGTATTGTGTTTTTAGTTATTTTAGGTATTATTTGAAAGAATAAAAAATAAAATTTATTTTTTTCTTTTTGATTTTGTTGATTTAAAAATAGATTTTGTATTGTATAGTAAGTTATTTTATGTGCAATTTAAAAATATTAAAGTCAATTTAATTTTTTTTGTTGATTAATTTTATTTTTATAATGGTGATTCTCATGTCATCCGTAAGTGGGGAGTCAAACAATGTTATTTTTAAATCAAAAAGAAAAAAAATTATATTTATTTTTTATTCTTTCAAATAATACCTAAAATAACTAAAAACACAATACTAAATCTATTTTTTTTAAAAAAATATATTTAATCTTTAATGTAACGTTTTTTTTAAAAAAACAAAAAATAACTCTTATATCTATTTTATTAAAAAAATTTAAAAATATAAATTCTAATTTATTTAAAAAAACGAAAAAAATAAAAAACCAAGTTCAGAATTCGGGTCCTTGGGGACCGAATTCTAACTTGGAATTGAAAAGAAAAATTAAAACATCAAAGGCTGGAATTCGGCTCCCGAAGGACCGAATTCCCACCTAAAATGAAAAGCGTGCTATACATGCAAAATTAACATACAATATGCTATTCATGTAAAAAAATAGCAAACAATGCTTTTTGGGAGAAAAAATCACCAACAAGACTCTAAGACTCAATTTATACGGATACATATAATAGGTCGGATTCACCGGATGCCTGCACTTGTGGTGGCCTTTACTGCTCTGTAGAGCCATTGTCAATGGGTTTCACCCTACCACGCACAAGGTTAGCCTTTAAACATCTAAGGTCATTATTCTGCCAAAGACTAGGGCCTCCTGCTACTCTCACCACTTAAGTCAATCCGCTCTACGTAAGACTAACTAACTCTTTAGAGTTTCAGGATGTAATCCTTACTTGAATCCTTACCTAATTATATACACTACGACACCACTATGTGAGCAAATGATGTAGGATTAAATTGGTTCCTTTTAAGATTTATGAATATGGTGAAAGTTGCTTAAGAAAGTCTAGGGAAGATTGCCAATGGACAATAAGATAGCATTCTATCAAGATGTGAATGTGCACTTCAAAAGACTCTAGAGAAGAAGAAAATGGAATTGATTCAAGAAACAAAATAAGATGGTGAACAAAACATAATTGTCGAATTCAAAGAAGAAGAAATAAAACATGAAAATGGAAAGACAAGGAATGAAAGATGTGAGAAAGCATGCCACTACAAGGCTAGACAAAATCCATGGAACCTTGAAGAGGAGTGGTAGTGTGTTGCCACTTGAATCTATCTCAAGATAAGGCTTAAAAGTCTCACTCCCAAAGGAGGATACTCTCACAAAGATTGAACACAAAGGTATATATAAATTTCAAAATGATAAAACCTTTTACAAGTAGTAGAGTACCCCTTATATAGAAGTGTGTAGGGGCCTCTAAGCAAAACACATAAGTTCCAAAAGGGCTACAAAGTAAATAAGAAACCCTACATTCTAGAAGGTAGGTTAAATGGTGCATCATCATGGCCTCCAAGGATGATTCTAGGCCAAGGCAAGTGTGGTCACACATTCTAGATGTGTCTAGATCTCTTCAAGGTGGATTTTTGACCAAGTCATGAGGTCCCTCATTCTAGATGTTTCTAGAATGCTTAGCTCATTTTATCTCTTCCACATGTGCTCCTTTTGCACCACTTATGCTCCTATTTTCGCCACCTCCTTTGTCATTTTTAATTGTCCTACAAAACAAGTAAATATGGACTAACATGTTGGCTCAAGTTATGTTACTCTTGAGTCAACAAGTCAACCCTAGGTCAAGGTCAACAAGTCAACTAAGAAGAGTCAACTAAGCCAACTTCATGAAAATTAAACTAATGAAATGCTAAACAAAGATAGAGATGAAAAAGCCTCCCCTTTTGTCATGCTTCTTGTAACTCTCCTTGGGATGGCTTTCATGGTACTTGGTGTGATGGTCATGCATTCATCATCCTCTCCTTCTTTGAGAGAATTCGACCACGAATTCTTAAATCGTACATCAAAAGGGGAAAGATCACACACATTAAAAGAGTTACTTATGTTATAGCTTGGGGGCAAGTCTAACTCATAAGCATTGTTGTTGATCTTCCTAATGATTTAAAAGGGACCATCTCCTTTTGGAAGAAGCTTGGACTTCCTTTGAGTAAGGAACCTTTCCTTTTTCAAGTGAAGCCAAACTCAATCTCCTTCCTTGAAGATGACTTCCTTCCTTCCTTTGTTTCCATCCTCTCGATGTTTGTTCATCCTCTTTTCAATAGTATCATTGACTTGTGCATGCAAGTTTTGAATCATTTTAGCTCTGGTTCCATCTTGGCAAGTCCATGCCTTATGAGTGGAGAAAGGAAGAAAATCTAAGGGGGTCAAGGAATTGAACCCATAGACAATCTAAAAAGGAGAATGGGAAGTAGTGGAGTGCAAAACCCTATTGTATGCAACCTCTATGTGAGGAAGAAATTCCTCCAACTCCCTAATGTTATGGACTATCATGCACCTTAACATTTGGCCTAAAGTTCTATTCACCACCTCGATTTGGCCATCACTTTAGGGGTGACAAATGGTAGAAAAGAGAAGTTTGGTTCCAAGCTTCCCCAACAATGTCCTCCAAAAGTGGCTCAAGAACTTAGTGTCCCTATCACTTACAATGGTTCTAGGTATGCCATGTAGTTTTACAACTTCCTTAAAGAAGAGATTGGTAATATAAGTTACATCATCAACCTTGTGACATGGAATAGAGTGAGCCACTTTTGAAAATCCATCCACAACCACAAAGATGGAATCCTTACCCTTTCTTGTCCTTGGGAGCCTTAAAACAAAATCCATTGAAATATCAACCCAAGGCATGGAAGGGATAGGTAAGGGAGTGTAAAGACCATGAGGTTGGACTTTAGACTTGACTTTCATGCATGCTATGCAAGTTTTGCAATGTTTATCTACATGCTTCCTTATGTGAGGGCCAATAGAAATGCTCCTTTTAGACTTCTAAAAGTCTTATTGGCCCCCAAATGTCCCATCAAACCTCCATCATGGGCTTTTCTAATGAGTGATGCTCTTAATGAACCTTGGCTTGCCTTGCACATCTCTTATTTAACTTGCCTTGGCTTTTTTAAGAACTTAAGGGATTCATGTTCACTATGAACCACAAACTCCTTTGAAAAAAGGTAATGTTTCCAAGTTTGCAAATTTCTAACAAGAGCATAAAGCTCTTTGTCATATGCGGAGTAGTTGGTGTGACTCCCTTTGAGCTTTTCACTAAAATAGGCTATAGGGTGTCCTTCTTGGAGAAACATGACCCAAATATATACATTTGAAGTATCTCACTTAATTTCAAAGGTTTTGGTAAAGTTAGGGAGGGTTAGGAGTGGTGCGTTGATCAATTTTTCTTTCAAAGTTTCAAAGGCCTTTGTTTGATCAACTCCTCACTTTAAGTCCACTCCTTTCTTGACCAATTCATTCAAAGGGGTGGCTATGGTGCTAAAATTACACACAAACCTTCTATAAAAGCTAGCCAACCCATGAAAAGACTTAAGCTCACTCACACTCTTGAGTGTAGGTCACTCTTTTATGGCTACCACTTTCTATTGGTCCACATGGACCCCATGATTGCTAATTTTAAACCCTCGGAAGATCACATGATCCATCCAAAAAATGCAATTATCCATGTTAGCATATAAGAATTCCTTCCTTAGAGTCTTTAGCACACTTCTCAAATGATGTAAATGGTCTTCTTTTGACAAGCTATAGATGAGGATGTCATCAAAGTAGACCACTACAAACTTGCCTAAGAACTCTCTAAGGACATGATGCATGAGTCTCATAAAGGTACTAGGGGCATTGGTCAAGCCAAAAAGCATGACTAACCATTCATAAAATTCAAATTTAGTCTTGAAGGATGTTTTCCATTCATCACCTTTTCTTATTCTAATTTGATTGTAACCACTCTTCAAGTCTATCTTGGAAAATATGGTGGCACCATGTAACTCATCTAGAAAATCATCTAATCTAAGAATGAGATGCCTATACCTGATGGTAATGTTGTTAATGGCCCTACAATCTATGCACATTCTTCAAGTTCTATCCTTTTTGGGGACTAGAATCACGAGTATTGCACAAGGACTCATGCTATGTTGCACCCACCATTTTTCCAACAATTCATTCACTTGTTTTTGGATTTCTTTGGCCTCCTTGGGATTGGTCCTATAGGTTGGCCTATTAGGAAAAAAAATGAGTCTTAAATGAAGCCAATTTGGTGTTCTATACCTCTTAGGGGTGGAAGCCCCTTTGGAGGTTCTTGAAAAATATCTTGGAACTCATCTCAGACTAAAGACAAGTCTTGAGGACATCTAGAGTGAGGCTTTTGGAAGGAGGGAGAAGACTCACTTGGATAAGCTATAAAAACTTGTTTTTGGGAAAACATTGCCTTTTTTACCTCTTTGAGGGAAATCATGCTCTTTTTGGCCTCTTTTTCATGTCCTTGCGCCTTGAGTTGCACTTTCTCCTCTTTTATTTTCTTAATCATTTGCTTTTGGTCCTCATTGACTTCTTTGGGTGAAAAAGGTAAAAGTCTTATCTTCTTGCCTTTAAAGCTAACCGAAAATTTGTTGGTATGGCCATCGTGAAAAACCTTTTTGTCAAATTGCCATGGTCTACAAAGTATAATATAGGTTGCTTCCATAAGCACTAAGTCACATAATACCTTATCTTTGTAAGTCCTAATAGATAAGTTGATTAGGACTTGCTTGTCAACTTTAATTTCCTTTTCCTCACTTAGCCAAGATAGCTTGTAAGGCTTGGCATGAAGGATAGTTTCTAAGCCAAGCTTGTCCATAACCTTTACGTTAGCCACATTTACATAACTTCCTCCATCGATAATGAGTGAGCAAAGCTTATTGTTCATGAGGCACCTTAAGTGAAAAGTATTTTCTCTTTGAGACTCTAATTCTTTTAGGACTTGGCCCAACATGCACCTAACCACCAATAAACCTCCTTCTTGAGGTTTGATTTCATCCTCACTTGAAGAAGAAGTATGTAAGGAAGAGCTTTTAGGGGATGATGGGGAAGAATGCTCAGTTTCAACCTCTCCTTTAGGATTCAAAAACATTTAAAGCATTTGATGGAACTAGTCCTTGAATCTTGAGAAGAGTTTGGTTTGTCATTAGAAACTCTAGACGAATTAACATTAGGTGGAGGACCTTGGAGATTTTTGGAGAGTGTTCTTCCATCCTTTCTTTCTTTACCCTTCCAAGTTTTAGAGTAGTATTCATTATAAGAAGTATTCCTCTTAGTCTCTTGTTTCTTTTCCAATTGACTTTTAACTTTTAAGGCCAAGTGTAAAACTTTACTAAGAGTGGAATACTCATATCACTAAACTATATCTTGAATCTCTCTTTTGAGACCACTCACAAACCTTGCCACTTTTTCTTCTTCACTTTCGAATTGGAGTCATAACTTTAAGAGGATGCACTTCATCAACTTATAATATTCATCCACACATATGGACCCTTGTTAAATCCTTTGGAGCTTCAAAAGAGTCTTCCTCTTATAGTAGGAAGGAACAAATCTAGCGTGCATTAACCTTTTGATGTCCATCCAAGAAGTCATGGGTGACCATTGGTCCAAATTTTCCATACAAAGTTGATGCCACCAAGTCATGGAATACTCCTCAAATTCTAAAACTACTAAGTCTACTTGCTCTTGATTACTAATTACAAGAATATTAAAAATCTGGTCTATCTTTTGTTCCCATTCAAGGTAGACGATCATGCTCTCCTTTGAACTTGGAAATTGTGATGGGTGGTGGTTGCCTTGTTGGTAGCGTGTTGTGCCTTCTTCCACCATTATGGTAGTGCCTTCTTCTTCTTTCACTACTATAGGAGCTTTCAAATGAATATCTCCTTCTTCTCATTTTCTCCTCTCTAGGTTCAAGTCTTTGAATGTATTGGTCCATTGTTTCTTTTCTACTAAGCTCAACACTTTGTTTAGGGTGGTAAGGTCGGGTGTGGGACTCTGTTGAGCCACAAGAGTCACTATTGGAGCGGAGTATGGTGAAACTAACTCCACCTCTTCTTCCTCTTCCATAATTGGATCCAAATTCAGCTTCCCTACAACACAAAACTCACAAAACCAAGAAGAAAGAAGATGTTAGTGTGCATTGCAACCCAATCCCGAGACCAAGAATGGTCTAAATCAATAACCCAAGTGTTTAGATCACACTCCCAAAGCAACAAGGAAAGGCTACACTCAAAATCCACCAAAAGGAGTGAAAAGACTTTTAAAGTTTGGATACCTTTTCAGGATAGAACTCAAAAGTTTTCGCCAAATCACTCAAGGAAATTCAAGAAAAGAAAACTTCTAAGACAAAAACAATGAGTACCTAAAGACAAACAAGGAAAGTACAAAAGCAAGGAAAGCTAAACTCTAAGGAAAGAGAATACATGTGATAAAACTTTTAGCAAGATGAATAGAAGAAAAACACATTTAAAGACTCTATGTTAAGTACTTGAACATGCAACACCAAGTCTTGAATCATGCATACACCAAGAAAGATAATAACCAAGTTAAGGAATGAAACTAATTAGCCAATATCACCCCACACTCAAGTATGAAAACTAGTAGCATAACACTTAGTGAATTTCATAAATTTAGTTCACCAATGAACAATATTGCTCTAGGCAATTGGGTAAAAGGTATCAAAAAATTTCTTCTTTCACAAACTAGTTTCATAAGATGGTGAGTGTAACATCCTGAACAGATATTACTAATTTAAATAAAATAAAATATAATTAATAACAAAGTGGCATTTATTATCAATACTCTTTCCTAAAGTATGGGAAAATTTCAACTTTATTAAAAATGATAAAAACCAAAATTCATAATTTAACTCAATGTTTACATATTCCAAAAATTGATAGTAAATCCTGTTTACAAAATCTTAGTTATAAACCATAAAATAAAACTTCCATGTTGCCCCTTTCCGACACTATGTCTCACCAGTTCCACCTGTAACATCATCTACTCCCGTATAACGAATTACACGATTAACATAAATATATATATAACTAAAAATAAAGTGCACACACACTCGCGGGAGAACCTCTACCCTCCGATTCCAAAAAACATGGCCACCACCATGTTCATCCATGTTCTACATCCTCAGATGATGACCTTAAGATAACCCTTGCTGCCACAAGCCATAACTCGTGGTTCCACCTCTACAAGCCACAACTTGTAGACACACGTGTGATTTATCCTGTTACGAACCATTATCTGTAACACCAAGTAGAGTTTCCAATACAAACAACAATTTGTATTCTCGACACAAGATTCGCAACATCACTCGCCATAACCTGTGATTACCTAATCAAGTGGAGCCAATCCATATGAGTCACAACTTGCATACCCAAACCGATCACCAGGCCATAACTCGTGATCACCATGTGTTTATCGTTCATTCTATGCCACAACTCAAAGAATGCCTCAGTAAGCTCCATACCCAAGGTATCATGTCAAGCAATGTAGACCACGCACAACTCCAAAGTGAACAACCATGTCCATTGTGTTAACGCCTGACACTGCCTAAGCGCCGCTAGGCAAAATTCCATTGCAGACCGCTTGGCGGGAGCCTCTCGCACAATGGCCACTACCCACATAGTTGTTCCTTGGCGAAAACACCCTCAACGCCAGGTGCTATGCTACTTTAGTACAATGAGTTTACTAGATTAGGCATAATAGAGCATATTTTAATCCTACTCAAGGGATCCAAAAACACACAACACAATTACTAAATCACATACATCCCATTCAATGGGACTTGAAATCCACACTTCTTATGCCTTGCTAACATGCTTATTCCCATATATATTTACTCTCTTAACTATGCTAACCCCTAGAATTAAGGAAGAACAAACCATACTCCTCAGCCATATATTGTAGTCACCCAAACATACTTGAACCCCATCACTACATCAAAACATCATTGTAATGTCCAACTAATCTAGTGCCATATATCAACCACACTTTTGCATCACTACTAGTTCATGCACCTATAAATAGGACCTCATTAACTACCATTCCAACTTTAGGAAAAAGGAGAACTATATTTATGATTAGTACTTAGACCCATTATTGCAATGCATTATGACTCATGCCACCCCATACTGATATCAGCCATCCTGCACTAATTTTCCTCACTTATTTTCACCTTCCACTTTTAATTACTCCACTTTGCCAATCACTTTTATGACCTAAGGTATAAAAGTTACCAACGATTCCATTTACACCTATTTCCCACATTTAATTCCTCTTGAACTCCCAAAGGAACCCCTCAACTCGAGCCTCAAAGAATCACCTCCAAGGTTGCTATCACCTGGTATCGCCTAGCGGCAAGCTATGTGTCGCTAGGCGGTGCATCACTTTCTAGAAAACTTCTAGATTGGTACTACACCTGCGTGAATCCTAACTTCCTAAAATCCATTCTACTCGCCCAATCTCCCTTTCCACCATTCTTTATCACGTTTAACTCCATATGTAAGACCCGTGAAATTTAATTAATTAAATAAATAATTAATTAATAAATACGAGTAGTGGAAGCCTTTATGGCATTAAATTCTAATTTGTATGATGTGGAAAAGTACTAGTTCAAGTGGTTGAGAGTACTTGATTATGTGAGAGGACTTGAGTTAAGTCCTATGTATGGCAATTGTGTGTTATTTATTTACTATTATTTTTAAATATATATTGAGCATGTTGTGTGATGATATAATCATCTAATTATATCAATCAACATGAAATATGAATTGGTTGAATGGTTTAGCATTGATTTGGCATTAGTATGGTTGTGGGTTCAAACCTTGGAGAACCCAAAGTAAACTTTCTTTTTGCTATACTGAGTTTTGGCTTGAATATGAAAGGGTAGAGAAAACCTTAGTTGAGTGGGCAGCCAAAGGAGGCTGGAAAATCAGTCCATAAATGACCATGAATGATAATTACATTCCCTTTAATGTTAATCTCGTTTTAGGGTAATTAAGAGTAATAAACACAAAATTGATTGATTTTTTGAGAGAGAAGGAGAAAGTTTAGTGGTTGATTTCGTTCTGCACAATTGAGAGAGTGAGTTCAAAGTGTTTTGGTGCTGTGAGAGGGAGCATAGGAGCCAATTGGAGAAAGAACTAAGAAGACATTAGTGTTCAAAAGAAGAACCTTGGAAATTCTCAAGTTTAAGCAAGGGAAAACCAGGTTAGGGGAGTTTTATTCGTTAAGTTGTGTGATTAGAGTAATTGCATGATAAATAATTTTGTTTATGCATGAGAACATTGTTGTATGCATAAATTTTCTAGGTTTCTGGAAATTTCCAGAAACCGCCTGGCGGGAGATGAATGTCCGACAGGCGATTCATCTTTGCCAAGTTGATTCTGGGTTACTGGGGGAAGAATCGCCTAGCGGCAAAGTCTCGGCCGCCAAGCGATGCATTGCTGAACAATGTTTTTGAGCTTTTCCTTATGCACTGTCTGGCGGTGATGAATAACCGCCAGGCGACGAGATAAATTGATTCGATTTTGGTATTTTTTGTGTTCTGGGGTGATTTTGATCGGGGGAAAATGAGGTCCTACTTAATTGTTAATGATGTGATGGGTTACATTGTCAAATTACATACAATTGGAAGTTTGATTTGGTAAAATTGTTATGAACACCCTTTTAGGGTTGAATATTTGGGGGATTTTTATGATTTTTGAACGAATATTGCAAATGGGTGTTAGAATTATGTCGGATATAGTTAGGTTGTAATGGTTGAGTCTCGTCTACTATGTTTAAGTAAGAAAAAGTGGAGCTAGGTAAGGAAAAGTATTAGAAAAGGGTGGAAACCAATTTTTGGTTGCCCAGAAACCATACGCACCGCTTGGCGACACGGGGCCTGCCGCCAGGTGCTATATCAGAGGCAGCAACTTGGACTTGACTGTGGTTGTTGTGATGATTTTTGTGATCTTGAAAAGTTAGGTGTCTAAATCACTCAAGGTGGGAGGCGATATCTAAACTTAGGTTTTGGTGATAACTTGTGCATTTGAGAAAGGAGACTTAGTTTCATTAGTTTATGAGGTGAGTAAATTTATAAAGCATTAGGAGTAAGGACTATGGAGTGATAGTTCAGGGAAGTGTACATGGGGAAATTGTGTGACCAATTGGTTAATATAGAGAATTCATGGCAAATGTGTTATTGATATGGTAAGTCTTATAAATATAGGTAAGGAGTAGGATGAATTCAAGTAAACTTGTTAGACCTTTTAAAGGATAAAAATGTTGAGGCAAGTCTGACAATGAGGAATTGGAGTTGATATTGGCAATGGTTCAGTCCTATGACAAGTAGCAATGGTATAATTGAGGGAAGGACATATGATGGAGAGTGTTACCGGTGTGAGTGTGCTGGTTATGGCCAGTACGGATGGGTCCAGATAGATTTCCCTCATTAGTAAATAGCTGACGAGTTTGGTAGTCTTGGGACGTTGCGAACTCTATTCGTATTTAGGAACTCCACCTGGCGTTACGGTGTATGATTGGTAGCTATGGTTCCTGCACGTGCTCTATCGGTTGTGGCCGATAGGTATGGCAGCAAGTCACCTTGGGGTAATAACTAAAAGTGGTAGAACACGAATGACCTGGTTGTGGCCAGGTGATATGGAATCGAATGAGGGATTTTATTTGGTGTGTTTGCATGAAATATATAAGTAACTTATATATGTATATATGAATATAATTGTATGTTTATTCTATTAAGCTCACCCTATCTGCTTGTGTTTGGCGATAATCGTGTGCGTGGTACACGTGAGAGATGATGTTCATGCAGGTGGTGCTGGTGAGGCTTAGTTACGGAGCGGGGATGTCTTGGGAGTTTTATGTTATATGTTTAAGTTTTATATCTTTGGATTTGTAATAAATTGTAAAGGCTCATGGCCTGTTTGATAACACTTCCAGTTTTGTAATTATGGATTTCAGAGTACTTTAATTATCTAATAAAGTTTTAAATTTCCCACGTGTTTTGGGAAATGAGGTATCATTAAATGCAGTGTATTTATTATTTTATCTATTTTATTTACTTAAATCCGTAATATCCTGACGGGATGTTACACCATATATCATTGATTAACAATGAATTGCATAGAAAATCACCACCAATTACAATCCAAATCATCCTACCCAAAATCCCACAAATCAATGCAAACCCTCATACTCATGAAATCACCGATTCATCCAATTGTAGTAATCACGGGTTCACATCACACAATTTGTTTACCAACACAGTTATCCATGGCACAGAGACCCCAATAACCCCTAAAATCCCTAGAGAACCCATAAACATATCAAACAGAACACACCTGCACGCGTTGCCTGGCGATAGTTCATCACCGCCAGGCAGTTCTTAGCAACAACCCAAAAATTGGGTACTTTTAACATGAGTCGCCTAGCAGCTTTGAAGACCTGCCAGACGATTTCTAGAAAATTTTCAGAAACGTAATACTATCCAGAAAAAATGCACAAACAATCATCCAGGCTTCTCATAAAATCCACATTTACGTAATTAAAATTAGGAACTGAGTTGCTCCAATGTATTTTGAGGATTCTTTCTTGCACCAAAGAAATTGCCTCCACTTTGAGACATCTCCTAACCCTTGCAGAAAAGTCTCTCCACGCCCTCCTTTCTCACGTTCTGGTGATCTCAAGAACTCTCCCCAGCAACCTACATGAATTGGTATTCTCAAAACCCATTCTCCTCCCACAAATGGTTCCTTAACTATGCCTTAACTAGGATTAATGTCAAGAAAACGAAAATTAATAAAAGAAAAGTTAATGGCCATTCAAGGACCATTACAAGCCTTAACTAGGATTTATGTCAAGAAAACAAAAATTAATAAAAGAGAAGTTAATGGCCATTCAAGGACCATTATAAGGGTGGTTTCTCAACCCTTCGAACTACTCCCTATAATGGTTAGGGTTTTTTTATCCTTCTCATTCATGACCCAAAAAGAAATTGGGAAAAAAGGAACTATTTAGCGTCAATCAAGGTTCTAACACACAATATCACAATTACCAAGCTAATGCACAACCATTTAACCAATTCATGTTTCATGATCATTCTTACACATCTAGGATTATATTATCACGCCCCATAGTCAAGCATATTATTAAAATAATAAAACAATTAAATTAACACACTGATGTCATCCCTAAAACTTGAACCCAAGTCCTTTAATAATATCTAAGTACTCTGAACCACTTGAGCTTATACTATTCCTTGTCATAACTCCCTGCATTAAAATCTACAAAGGTTCCATTACCCGCATTTATATTAAATAATTATTTATTTAATTATTCAATTTTCTCGGGGCTTATAGTGAGAAAGTGTTTTTAGGTGGCTTGGACACTTAATTCCTCAAATTTTATGCCAAAATCATTTTCATGGAGCATACATCAAACAAGACATATAGCTCATGCAATATCCAAATACTTGGAAACAAAAATAGGAAAACTTCAAATAGGCATATGACAAAAGACTAAAAAAAGCTCAAGACAAAGAAAGACATTTTTAAGCATATGAAGAAAATTTTGGCATGCTAACATGTAGACAATGCTTTCGGCTATACACCATAGAAACAAAAAAAATTCATGTTTTAACTTCACCAAACAACAAATATCAAAGAGATGGAGTTTTTGGATACTTAAACCTCAAATGAAATGGAAAATTGTGCACACCAAGTTGAACACCATAAAAAGTTGAGAGTTCTCCCAAGGACAAACAACACACAAAATCAATGGTTAGAATACAAAATTACCATATTCAAAGTAAATCAAACTCTGATTCCAAATGATGTAGGATTAAATTGGTTCCTTTTAAGATTTATGAATATGGTGAAAGTTGCTTAAGAAAGTCTAGTGAAGATTGCCACTGAATATTAAGATAGCATACTATTTAGATGTGAAGGTGCACTTCGAAAGACTTTAGAGAAGAAGAGAATGGAATTGATTCAAAAAACAAAATAAGATCATGAATAAAACATAATTGTTGAATTGAAAGAAGAAGACATAAAGCATGAAAATGGAAAGACAAGGAATGAAAGATGTGAGAAACCACGTCACTACAAGGCTAGGCAAAAGCCATGGAACCTTGAAGATGAGTGGTAGTGTGCCACCACTTGAGTCTAACTCAAGATAATGCTTAAAAGTCTTACTCCCGAAGGAATATACTCTCACAAAGGTGTATATAAATTCCAAAATGATTAACCATTTTACAAGTAGTAGAGTACCCCTTATATAAAAGTGTTTAGAGGTCTTTAAGCAAAACACATAAGTTCCAAAAGGGCTACAAAGTAAATAAGAAACCCTACATTCTAGCAGGTAGGTTAAATGGTGCATCATGGCCTCCAAGGATGATTCTCGGTCAAGGCAAGTGTCATCACACATTATAGATGTTTCTAGAACTCTTCAAGGTGGAATCTTGAGCAAGTCATGTGGTCCCTCATTCTAGATGTTTCTAGAATGCTTAACTTCTTATCTCTCTTCCACATATGCTCCTTTTGCACCACATATGCTCCCATTTCCGTCACCTCCTTTGTCATTTTTAATTGTTGTTAACTCATATTTTTCAGTCATTTAGAGTTAAACAAAACCTAAATTATCCCCTAACGAAGTATAGGGAAATTGACTCAGGATCGAATCCAAGGAAATGGTGTGTATCAAGTATAGCTTGCGTAATTAAATCTTGCTAAAATGAAAATAAAACTAAACAAAGAGAGAAAAAGAAATTTTAAAACCAAGAAAAAGTGCAGAATTTTATTAAATTAAAACTAAACCTAATGCATGAGGGAAACTATGCCATGAATGGATGGATGCAATGCTAAATGCAGAATATGAGATGGAATCGAAAGGGAATGGTGAATGGTGGATTAACCTAGATGAGTGCTTCATGCATGAACAAATTTGGTATGATAAATTTCCAGTGCAAAATTCCATCTCACCTTGAATATAAACAACTAGAAGCCATGATTTCTCACACACATTATTGTTTAGAGAAAATAAAAATGGAAGAATATGGCAGCAAAGAAATTAGAGCTTGCAACAACAAAAATGAATGAAAGAAGAACCATATTTAAGTTATGCACATGAAGGCAATGCAAATTTCACAACATAATTAGTTTATATAACAAATCAAAACCTAGTTGTAGTGAAAATGTTAAGTGAGACGCCTACACTATGCAGAATCTATTTAGTAGAAATGATGCAGAATTTTGAACTGTGGCAGCAAATTTCTGATCTGTGACAGTAAGGAATGTAAATGGAACTAGATGAGAATGCGAAAATGTATTTATACAAAGCTAAGACAAAATTTCAGACCTAGAAATTATATGACAGTAGTGAATATTCAGAGGACTGTGACAATAAAGATTTCAGCACTAATCTAGAATGAAAATGAATACAAGGCATGGATTATGGTTAGAACGTAGAATGCATATAACATATTGGAATTAGGAATTGAAAAAAACTTTAATTGTCATGAATATGAACCTAAATGATTGATATATGTGAAGCTTGCCTGATCAGACTTGATAGGATAAAACACTATTGTAGACCAAGAACAACATCATAATCCAGATCTTATGTGACAACAACAACATCTTTAATTTAATTCATATCAGACCAAGTTATATACAAAATGAGTTCAAACTTGTGCAATTAGAATTGAAAACCACTATCAAATGCAACCTTGATAGCGGAACCTAGACTATCATAGCAATGAATTTAAGAAAATGCTCATGCAGCATTATGGAGTCAAAGAATGTAACATCTTGGTCGGATATTACTATTTTAAATAGAATAAAATAATGTGATAATAAAATTCTATATTAATATTCAAACACTTTCCCAAACGTGGGAAAATTTTAATCTTTATTAGAGCGTTAAAAAAATCCATAATTTATCTCATCGTTTACATATTAAAAAACTAATAATAAATATGAGTTACAAAATAGTACAAATAAATTATAAAACTCCCATGTTGCCCATCTCTGACATTACACCTCACCAGCTCCACCTACAACATCATCTACTCTTGTGTACTGAATTACACGATCATCACTAAACACAAGCAGATAGTGTAAGCTAACAACATAAACAATTATATAACCAAAGTAATATGCAGACACACCCGTCGGAGAACCACTATCCTCTAACCCTAGAAAAACATGACCACCATCATGTTCATCCACGTTCTACATCCTTAGATGATGACCTTAAGATATCATTTACTGCCACAAGCCACAACTCGTGGTTCCATCATCTACAAGCCATAACTCATAGATACACGTGCGAGACTATCCTATTACGAACCACCATCCATAATGCCTGGTGGAGTTCCCAATACGAACCACAATTCATACTCTCAACACAAGATTAAAAGCACCACTAGCCACAACCCATGATTGCCCAATCAAGTGGAGACCCTCCGTACGAGCCATTACTCGCACACTCACACCGGTTACCATTATCATCAAGCCACAACTTAGGATCGCCACGTGTTTACCCTCCATTTCGAGTCACAACTCAAGGAATGTCATTCCGAGCCACAACTCATGGAATGCTTCAGTAAACTTCATACTTAAGAAATCATCCAAAGCCTTATAGACCACACACCCATAGAAGAAACAGCTTTGCCAACTGTACTATCGCTTGACATTGCCTAAGACCCGCCAGGTGAAATTAAGTTGCAAACCGCGTTCGATTCCCATTGCCATGCGCTACACTAATAAATGAGTTTTACTGGTTTAAAAACCCTTTAGAATCAAGTCCCACACTCTCTAATCACTACAACATCACCTTAAATCACAAACTTGTAATCTTACAACTTACCATGATCCATATTGCATCTCCATAGAACCTACACCAAATTATGAATAATTCCCTCATACCATTACCAATTGGCTCCATACTCACCATTAAACCCTATCCCAAGCTATGACTACCCATAAAACTCCCATTTCAGCAACCAATAATACATATCTCAATCCAATTTCCAAGTATTATTTCTCTAATAACTATCACAATGCCTTCCAAACTAACCTTCTGCAATCCCAACAAAGCCCATCAACCCTTAACCTTATATTTCCATGTATTTAAATTAAGTGACTCAAAAGAGAATATCCAATTCCTAAGTCCTGATTTGAATTTAACTTTATTGTTGTTCCTGGTATTTGGGAACCTGATATGCACTATATTTTACATCACAAATTTTCCAATCACAATCTAACCTTAAAATCATTTCCTATCCTTCATTTATGTATTTTCCTCATCCTCACCCTTTGTACAAGGTTCCTTAATCTACTCACATAATTAGATTGACCCAATAGAGTCTCAGGCCTGCATTGCACCTCACAGCCATATAGTGTAAATATGCGTTGCGTTGGCGCTTGACGGCAAGAATAGTGCCCCAAGGCGGTGCATAGAATTTTGGGTACAACCCAGAATTTCCCTACACTTGCGAAAGCCCCAAAAACCCAAAATATGATCATCGCTCTATTTCCAAAATTTCAAAGGTAATCCTACTTCCAATGGTATTTAATATCGTTTTAAAATGCGAACATACAATTTCTTAGTGTGATTCACGAATCAATTATTCCTACACTAGAAATTCCCAATTTTTCCAAGCCCTAAAATGTATTCATACCAATTCCATCCTATTAATTCCCAATCACATCCTAATTCACCAATTTTTAACATCTAACACTCCATCAATAGGTAAAAATCCCCCCTTTTCCCGATCAGAATCACCTAGAAACCCCAAAACACCCAAAATCGAGCCAATTTGGCTTGCGTTGCTTGACGGGTGTTCATCGCTACCTGGCGGTTCATGCAAAAATCCAGAAAATGAGTCACCCAAGTTGTGTCGGCTAGCGGCCAGTTCATGTCACTAGGCGATTTTTGGTAGAAACCAGAACCTGCATACAAACCACATGTGTCGCCTAACAGGTCTTCAACGCCGCTAGGCGATTTCTAGAAAATTCCAGAAACTCAAACAAAAAATCTAATAGTTCAAACAGTAAATAATTTACTGGAATTTACACGAATTATGAGTTTAGTCCCCTAATATTCCTTGCTCCAAATTAATAATGCTAGAGTTTCTTCTTGATCCACAATGGTCTCCCTTTGCTCCTCCAACAATTCAACTCTAATTCCTTTTATAGGTTTAACCCTAATGCTTTTGAACACCTTCCAGTTGCTCACCAGATTGTCATTTTTTTTTCTCCCTAATTTCTCTCCACTCTCCCTCTCTAAACTCAACAAGTCAACCCTAGGTCAATGTCACCCAATAAATATGGATTAGCATGTTGGCTTAAGTTAAATTAATCTTAAGTCAACAAGTCAACCCTAGGTCAAGGTCAACAAGTCAACTTAGATGAGTCAACTAAGCCAACTTCATGGAAATCAAACTAATGAAATGTTAAGCAAAGATAGAGATATAAAAGCCTCCCTTTTTGTCGTGCTTCTTGTAACTCTCCTTGGGATGACTTCCATGGTACTTGGTGTGGTGGCCATGCCTTCATCAGCAGAGGATAGTGTAGGTGGGAGAGATGAGTGGTGGTGAGATTGTTGAAGGTGGAATAATGAATGGTTGTTGATTAGGTATATAATTTTTGTATTATATGGATCCTACTAGTTGGTAAATGATTAACTATATTTCGGAAGTTTAACTTAGATTTTCTTATGGAGGAACGTAAAGACATCTTATATACTTAAGCTTGTCTATGTTTTTTTTATCAATTACGTAATCCTATAATTAGTAAGGTAATTCTACTAAATTGGGGTGTTGCAGTTTTGTATCAGAGTAGTTCATCCTTAAGATGACCTAAGGGTTGTGGCTTTGCCATGCTTATTTTTGGTGTATAAGTGTGTAAGTTTAGATCGTAGATATGGTTCATGAAACTAAAAGTATTAAGAAAGGAAGAATCTTGATGGAGTGATAAGTTTATGCACTCATATGACTAAATCAATGATAACTTTCTACATTAATTCTAAAAGTTTTTTAGAAAAAGAGTAGATAAGAGGTCATCGGTAGAGTTTATGTTTTGTATCAAGTAGATGTTTGAAAGTGTATATGTTTGTTCATGTTGATGTTGTAAGGTTTGAATATCTTGCTAGGGTATGTGGGAAAACAATGTTTGAAGCTTGGAGGTGTGGAAAGTTTGTGCAGGGCTTGAGAAAGGAGTTAAAAATTCCATTTACCTTTATGTGTTTATAGGAGTTTCATATCTTGGTGGAGAAGGCCAAGATGATCAAAGACCTTGAGGATAAGCTAAGTACAATAGTGCGTCTCAAGGAGGTAGATCTTCTACTGTAAAGGGTAAAACACCTCAAAAGCCTTATGTCAAACCTCAATAACAAACAGGGTGACATGATTCTATCAACAGTAATAAGAACAATTGAAATGTTTTAGGTGTGGAGGTTCACACATGAAGAAGGATTGTCCTCATTTAGAGAATAGGCGTTACATGTGCCATAAGGAAGGGCACATTTCAAAGGAGTGTCCTCTGAATGAAGGGAAAACTAGTATTTGGAGAGCACAATCGAGAAGAGAATGACGTGGAAGAGCTCCAACTACCGGGAGGGTGTTTGCGATGACGAGTTGATAAAGGATTGATCCCTACCAAGGATGATGGCCCATGGAATCATTAAAGATGAAGAAAGTTCTCATCAACTCAAGTCAAGCTCCATCAACAAAGACTTCAAGAATTTGAGGTCAAATTCTCTCCAACAAGGGGAGAATGATAAAGGATTGATCCCTACCAAGGA
>Ga0209589_1006654_pt1 | contig 19013 bp, 9 predicted proteins | sample CowpeawhiteBW_FD_187525 | JGI IMG/M metagenome (GOLD analysis project Ga0209589, IMG submission 187525) | Root nodule microbial communities of legume samples collected from California USA - Cow pea white BW (SPAdes) (version 2) | ecosystem: Host-associated > Plants > Roots > Nodule | place: USA...
ATATATATATATATATATATATATACACACACGTTTAAATATTATACGTACATATATTATGATATTTTATAGTTATTTTATATTATTATTATTATCATTTAATTTAATTATTAACTAACCCCATATATGTATCATACGCATAGTCATTGATATATATACATGAAATTTATATATTTTATAACTATAAAAAATATTATAATTATTTAACCAATTTTTTTATCCTATAAATTTTTATAATCTTTATATTTATATATACATAGTTTCTTTGATTAGATACAATATACATAAAAAAAATGTATTATAATTTTTTTTAGATGTTAGCATATTGAAAACATTGTGGTATAAATTTTAAGATGTTACATATACTCTCATGAAACAGATTTAAAACGTCAAATAAACTTAATAGAATTTGGTTAAAAAGATTAACGCGATTCTAAAGTTAGAGGACTCACTACTAAAAAAACTCATATTTCCTGCCAATTTTGTTTTAAAGTTTTTTTTTGTAGGAAATACTTATAAATTTTGTTATAAAAAAATATTGTAGAAAATTGCAATCAATTGTTTTGCAAAATACTTTGTATAAAACACTTTTCGCAATAAATTTTGTAGGAAATACTTACAAATGTTATAATTTTGTAGGAAATAATTACCCACGAAGGAATTACCTGCCAATTAAAATTCTTATAAAAATAGCAGGAAAAAAGTCTTTTCATGCAAATTTTTTTAACAAATTTGCAAGAAAATTCTCATGTAATATGAGAATTTTTAGTAGTGACTAAATTAGGCCAAAGTTTCAAAAATGGACTAATTGTAACTTTTGCTGAAAGTTAAAGGACCAAAAACATATTTAGCTCATATTTTTTTAACCGACAATAGTCGTAAGACATACTATCTTCTCAAAACTTATAATTCCACTTGAAAGACATTATAGGTTCACATGTAAGGAGTCAATGAAAAAAAAAACTGAAGAAGAATAGGGGGCTTCTCTTTGTCCCTTCAATGCCTTCTTTAGTGTTGGTAAAAGCAAATACAAGTCTAATGTTGAAGCAAGATTTTGATGATGATAAAAGAAGCCTAAAAGCCATCTAGAAGTCAATATAAAGAACATGTGTTGTTATGTTTAAAGCTATCTTGTAAAGTGTACTTAGAATAGTTAGAATCAATATGCAAAGATCAAATTCTGGTATTTCTCGAAAAATCAAAGTGATAATCGATTATCACTTAGGATAATTGATTATCCTGAGCTGAGTTAATATTTTTCAAAGAAGCACTGGAATAATCGATTATCACCTTTGATAATCGATTATTTTTGCTCAAAACCTTGTTTTCAGAAAATGCACTGGAATAATCGATTATTAATCGATTATCCTTGTTAGTTTGAGCGCGACTATTCAATTTTTGACCTAATTTTAAGAACCCCTATTTAAGGAACATCAGAGTTACTTCGAACTTACCTTTTTTAGAAGCTAGAGTGCTAGTGTTGTGACTGCAAAATGAGTTCTCTGAGTGTTCTCAAAAGAAGCTTTGAAAAACCTAGTGTGGGTAAAGCGATAACTTTTCTTGAGAGGTTTCTAGGAGATTGAGTGCTGCTGCTGTTGCTAGGAAAGCTAAGGTCAAGGTTCTCTGTGTGATTCAGAGAAAGGTGTTCATCTCTTGTGTGTTCAAGAAAGATGTTTTCTTTCCTTAATTTTTTACTATCTGATTGTAATCTAATATTTGTTAATGATTTAGTTAATCTCCTTATTTGAAGAGATTAATAACTAGACATATGATCTTTTGATCTGAACCAATATATATACTTGTGTTCAATCTTTTTCTCTATCTCTATATTGAATCTACTGTTGCATATAAAGGAACTAATATCAAATTAATCGGTAAAATTTCAGAAAAATTTTAAAGTATTAATTTTATTACTTAAAACCAATTCACCCTCTCTTGGTTTTTGTCCAAACACCAAACATTCCGCTGTGCGATACCAATAATTGGTATTAGAGCTTGCTTTGATAGTTATTCAAATTTTTCGAAAATGGTTGGATAAAATCAAACTTTTGCTGAGTGTGCGTCTATCAACAGACCTCCTCTTTTTACTAGTGAAAATTATCCTTTCTGGAAAGTTAGGATGCAAATTTTTTTGGAATCTGCTGATAGAGGTATCTGGGATGCTGTGTTAAATGGTCCATTTGTTCCTGTTAATGTTGTAAATGATGTGTAGGAACCAAAGCCATTCTCGTAATGGACAGCTGACGAAAATAGAGGAGCTCAGTATGATGTAAAAGCTAGAACTATAATTTCATATGCTTTAACCCTTGACGAGTTTTACAAGATCTTAGTATGCACCACTGCACAAGATATGTGGGAAATCTTGCGTGTGACTCCTGAAGGAACAAACGATGTGAAAAGGGCACGCAAGAACTCCTTAATCCAAGAATACAAAATGTTTCGGATGCAACAAGGAGAAACTATCTACGATGTGCAGAAATGATTCACACACATCGTCAATCATCTCACAAGTCTAGGTAAAACTTTTGACACTGATGAATTAAATATAAAAATTCTTAAATCCTTGAACAGGACTTGGCAGCCAAAGGTGACGACCATCACGGAGTCACAAAATCTTGCTATGATGATGATGGCGGCCCTATTTGGAAAGCTAAGGGAGCATAAGCTTTAACTGGGCAGACTAAATGAAGAAGAAGATACTGGTAAAAAGGAGAACATTGCTTTCAAAACTGAAGTGGTAAAAGGCAAAAAGCAAAAGGAAGAAGAAGATTCGGATGAAGATGAGAATCTAAGTCTCATGATTAAGAAGTTTACAAAATTCATGAAGGCCAAAGGTAAAATTCAATTCAAGAACAACAAGAAGGAGAATCAAGGATCATCCTCAAATTTCAAATGCTACGAATATGGAGAATCCGGACACGTCAAGGCCGATTGCCCAAATTCAAAGAAAAGTGAAGAAAAAAAGGGCAGAAAAATCTTTAAAAAGAAGGCATACATAGCATGGGAAGACAATGCCTCAAGCTCATCAAATTCTAGCAATTTTGATAATGAAGAAGCAAATCTTCATTTGATGGCTAATCATGATGATTTTGACAGTGAGGTAAATTCTACTTGCATTGAAAATGACTATGATGATCTATATGATGTAGTTCAACAATTACTTGTTAAATCTAGTAAATTGGATACTGCTCATAGAAAATTAAAATATGATTTTAAAGATTTGCAAAGTAAATTTGAAAAATCTCTCTTGAAGAAGAAATTTCGAAACATAAAATTTCAATATTAGAAAATAAAGAAAAAGAAACTGATGAATGTGTTTCATGTAAAAGTTACAAGTTTGATATATGTATTTTAGAAAAACATCTTGAGGATGCTTTGGAAAATAAAAATTTTGAAAAATCCAACCCTAAGAAAAATTCAAATAAAAATAAGCATGCTCATAATCATAATTATAAAAATAAAACTAAAAGAACTCGTAGAGTTTGGGAAGAAAAAGGAACTTCTCATTCTATGAATGCATATGCATGTACTACTACTTGTTTTTATTGCATGAAAAAGGGGCATACTTCAAATAAATGCAATATTAAACATTTTGGTGTTCCAAATGGGAAGTATCATTGGGTGCCTGTTCATAGGTAGATATTTTTCTTCTAACCCCAAGGACCCAAACAAGTTGTTGGGGACCTAAATAAATTGTTCCATTAGTTTTCCAGATAACTTCTAAATCTAGAAGATCAATGTGGTATCTTGACAGTGGTTGTTCAAGGCATATGACTAGAGACAAAAGGAAGTTTAAGAACTTTAAAAGAAAGGAACAAGGATTTGTCACTTATGGCGATAACAACAAGGGAAAAATACTTGGAACAAGTGCTGTAGGTGGAGGAAATACTTTGGAGATCAAGGATGTACTACTTGTGGAAGGATTGAAGCACAATCTTCTTAGTATAAGCCAATTATGTGATAAAGGACTCAAAGTAATATTTGAGAGTGACTACTGCACTATTCATCAAAAGGATTCTAAGGAAGTAACCTTGAAAGGTATGAGACACAATAATATTTACTTGATTGATCTTGATAATGCATCATCTAGTGATATAAATTGCTTGGTTGTTAAAGAAGACAATCCATGGTTGTGGCATAAACGAGCTGCTCATATTCATATGCAACAATTAAACAAACTAATTTTTAAAGAATTAGTAATTGGATTGCCAAAAATAAAGTTTGAAAAAGATAAACTATGTGTTGCATGTCAAAAAGGAAAACAAGTAAAATCATCATTTCATTCAAAAAATGTGATTTCTACATCAAAGCCTTTAGAACTTTTGCACGTGGATTTGTTTGGTCCTTCAAGGACAAAAGGTTTTGGGGGAAATTACTATGCTCTTGTTATTGTTGATGATTACTCAAGATATACTTGGACTTTCTTTCTCACCTTAAAAAGTGAGGCTTTTAACGCTTTTAAGAAATTTGCAAAAGTAGTTCAAAATGAAAAAGACTTAAAAATTAAAGTTTTGAGAAGTGATCATGGTGGAGAATTTCAAAATGAATTGTTTGAAAAATTTTGTGAAGAAAATGGAATAATGCATAATTTTTCTGCACCTAGATCTCCTCAACAAAATGGAGTTGTAGAAAGGAAAAATAGATCCTTAGAAGAATTAGCTCGCACAATGTTGAACGAATATGAAGTGCCTAAATATTTTTGGGCTGATGCTGTGAGCACAACTTGTTATGTACTAAATAGAATGCTTATTAAACCAATCTTGAAAATTACCCCCTATGAATTGTTTAAAGGAAGAAAACCTAATGTAGCACATTTAAAAATATTTGGATGCAAATGTTTTGTCCTAAACAATGGAAAAGAAAATTTGGGTAAATTTGACTCTAAAGCAGATGAAGTTATTTTCTTAGGATAATCATTAACTAGTAAAGCCTATAGAGTTTTTAATAGAAGAACTTTAAATGTAGAAGAATCTATGCATGTTGTTTTTTATGAAATTGTGGACCTTGAAGAGAACCATCTTGAGTCAATTAAAACAAATGTAGGTGATGAAGAATATTTTAAAGAAGCTCTTGATGAGATGTACCTAAATGAGAACCCATTGACTGAACCTGAAGATCTTGCCAAAAGCTGGAAATCACCTAGAGGATTGTCTCTGGAAAATGTCATTGGAGATATATCAAAAGGAGTAGTTACTAGAAATATGTCAAATTTTTGTATGATTGTTGCTTTTGTTTCACAGATAGAACCCAAAAGTGTAGAAGAAGCTCTTCAAGATGATCAATGGTGTATAGCAATGCAAGAAGAGCTGAATCAATTTGAAAGGAATGAAGTTTGGGAACTCATTCCTAGGGATGATTCACACCAAGTCATAGGAACAAAATGGGTGTTCAGAAACAAGCTGGATGAAGATGGAAACATCACTAAAAACAAAGCCAGACTTGTAGCAAAGGGATACAGACAAGAAGAAGGTATAGACTATGATGAGACATATGCTCCAGTTGCCAGGTTAGAAGCTATACGTTTACTTCTTGCCTATGCTTCTCTCATGAAATTTAAACTATATCAAATGGATGTCAAAAGTTCTTTGTTAAATGGATTTATCAAAGAAAATGTGTATGTTGAATAACCACCTGGCTTTGAAGACTATAAGTTTCCTAATCACATTTACAAATTAAAGAAAGCATTGTATGGATTAAAACAAGCACCTAGATCTTGGTATGAACGATTAAGTACATTTTTGTTGGAAAATGATTTTGAAAGAGGTAAAATTGATCTAACCTTGTTTATTAAAAGAGTAGATGAGCATATTTTGGTAGTTCAGATTTATGTAGATGACATAATATTTGGGTCTACTGATAGTTCTCTATGTAAGGGCTTTGCAAGTATAATGCAGGGAGAATTTGAAATGTCAATGATGGGAGAATTGACATTCTTTTTGGGTCTACAAATTAAGCAAATGGAAAATGGAACTTTCATTTCTCAATCTAAGTACTATAAAGAAGTACTTAAGAAATTTGGAATGGATACTGCTAAGGAAGCAAGTACTCCTATGGGAACCTCCTACTATTTAGACAAAGATGAATCAGGAATAGAGGTAAATTAGATTATGTTTAGAGGCATGATAGGTTCTTTGTTGTATCTTACTGCAAGTAGGCCTAACATTATGCAATTTGTATGTGTGTGCTCGTTTTCAAGCCAATCCAAAAGAATCACATCTTACTGTTGTGAAAAGAATCTTAAAATACTTAAAAGGAACTGCATGCTCTGGACTTTGGTACCCTTTAGGAGCATCTCCTAGTTTGATAGGCTATTCAGACGCTGATTATGGTGGTTATAAAATAGATAGAAAAAGTACCAGTGGTGCTTGTCACCTCTTAGGAAGTTCATTAGTCTCTTGGCACTCTAAGAAACAAGCTTGTGTGGCTTTGTCAACTACAGAGGCTGAATACATAGCAACTAGAAACTATTGTGCTCAAATCCTTTTGATGAAACAACAATTAGAAGATTACAATATATTTCTAAATCATATACCTCTAAAATGTGATAATACTAGTGCTATTAACTTAACCAAAAATCCCATAATGCACTCTAGGATAAAGCACATTGAAATAAGACACCATTTTCTAAGAGATCACATAAGTAAAGGTCACTGTGAGATAGAATATGTAGATACAAAGTGTCAATTAGCTTATATCTTTACCAAACCATTAGCTAAAGACAGATGTTATGAACTAAGAAGAGACTTAGGCATATTAAAGATTTCTTAAAGGTGCCAAAACTCAAGTTCCTTCAAAAATTCGAAAAACAGCGTCAATAATCGATTATCGTTGCCAATAATCGATTATCAGCCTCTCTTGAAAATCCCAAACCATTATGGAATAATCGATTATTGAGTGCAATAATTGATTATCATTAATTCTGAGCCAAGTATCAAAACAACTTTGGAATAATCAATTATCACTTAGGATAATCGTTGGAGACATTTCTCTATAAATGTAAGCCATTTTGGTCGCTGGTACACTCTTTTCTCACCTCACAAACTCAAGAACCTCTCATTTTCTCAAAAATTTTCAAAGCTTTCCTCTCCTCAAACTTCAATAATGGTTGAAGCTTCTCATAGGAAGATTCCTACCCGTAGAAGAACTGCATCTCGTGCCCCTCAACCCTCAACTGCACTTAGGACTGCCTCCATTGAAGGTTGGATTTCAGATGAAGATACGAGAGTTGAATTCATCACTTTATGGAAAGACAAGCCTCTTATCACTCTAAAATTCATCAAATCTCAATGGTTCGTAAATCGACGTTTTACAATCCCTGCCTTTCTTGCGGAACAAGGGGTCAAATTCTTCACAGAGATGCAAGGCACCTACTACCCCGATCTGGTACAAGCCTTCTACTTCAACTACAAATTCAGAGATGGAGTGGGGTTTACAAAAGTGAAAGGTGTCGACATCATTCTGGATGATGATATTTGGGAAAATGTTGCTCAATTTCCCATTGATGATGGCACCTCTCCAATCCTCACTGCTGGCATTGAAGGATTCAACAGAATAGTCGCATATAGATCATTTATGTGAAGACCGGATCAAGAAATAGGTCGACAATTGCTAGCAGAACCTTTAAAAGTTGATGAATGTCTACTTCACTATCTTATTGTCTGGATTTTATGTCCACGTGGTACAAATCATGCACAGTGCAGTGAAGCTGATCTCATGATTATTTATGCTATGCTCAATCACATTCCTATTCATTGGCCAAGCATTATTCTTGACACAATGCTCAAAGCCAAGTGACTGCCTCAATATCCACTCCCGTATTCTCTGCTAATCTCTCACATTTGTGAGTACAAAGGTGTAAATGTCTTTGATGAACAATCTCATAACACCATTGATGCAAACAAAATTGCGGAAAATTCCTTGAAGCAAATGAAATTTATTCCTTTTGGGAATACTTACATTCACAAGGATGATATGCATCCCTCGGCCCATGAAGAAGAAGAGAATCCTCCCACTGCTCCTATCCCTCTTGTTGACACCAATATTGGCTCATCAAGTGGGGTTGGTGGCTCATCCTCTTCTTTAGAGGATCACATTTTAAATCTAAACCAGTGACTTGAAGAATTCTTTCTCATCTCCACTACCCAACATGAAGAAGTCACTAGCTTAATTAGAGGACTAGATTCTAGGATTTCTAATCTAGAACATAAATTTGACAAATATGATGAAGATGATGACATGAGTCAAGAATTTTAAATGTCTACATCATTGTTATTATTTTTATTGCTATTGTAAAGTGTTTCATTTCTTAATAAAAGTCCATTTTATTTACCATTGTCTAATTGAGGGGGAGCTTTTCTCTTAAACTTTTTTCAAATGATCAAAACAGGGGGAGAAAAAGTTTAAAATTTTAAACCAAAAAGTGCTACTAACAAATCTACTTATGAGATTTTTTATTGAAGATACTTTAAACATATTGTTTTGATCATCATCAAAAAGGGGGAGATTGTTGGCAAAACCAAATACAACTCTAATGCTGAAGCAAGATTTTGATGATGATAAAAGAAGCCTAAAAGCCATCTGGAAGTCAATATGAAGAACATGTGTTGTTATGTTTAGAGCTATCTTGTAAAGTGTACTTAGAATAGTCAGAATCAATATGCAAAAATCAAATTCTTGTATTTCTCGAAAAATCAAAGTGATAATCGATTATCACTTAGGATAATCGATTATCCTGAGCTGAGTTAATATTTTTCGAATAAGCATTGGAATAATCGATTATCACCTTTGATAATCGACTATTCGCTCAAAACCTTGTTTTTAGAAAATGCACTGGAATAATCGATTATCACTAATGATAATCGATTATCCTTGTCAGCTTGAGCACGATTGTTTAGTTTTTAACCTAATTTTTGGAACCCCTATTTAAGGAACATCAAAGTTACTTCGAACTTACCTTTTTGAGAAGCTAGAGTGCTAGTGTTGTGACTGCAAAGAGAGTTCTGTGAGTGTTCTCAAAAGAAGCTTTGAAAAATCTAGTGTCGGTAGAGTAATAACTTTTCTTGAGAGGTTTCTAGGAGATTGAGTGCTGCTACTGTTGCTAGGAAAGCTAAGGTCAAGGTTCTCTGTGTGATTCAGAGAAAAGTGTTCATCTCTTATGTGTTCAAGAGAGGTGTTTTCTTTCCTTAATCTTTTACTATCTGATTGTAATATAATCTTTGTTAGTGGTTTAGTTAATCTCTTTATTTGAAGAGATTAACAACTGGACGTAGGATCTTTTGATCTGAACCAGTATAAATACTTGTGTTCATTCTTTTTCTCTATCTCTATATTGAATCTACTGTTGCATATAAAGGAACTAATATCAAATTAATCGGTAAAATTTCGGAAAAATTTTAAAGTATTAATTTTATTACTTAAAACCAATTCATCCCCCTCTTGATTTTTGTCCAAACACCAAACATTCTGCTGCGCAATACCAATATTTAGTACCCAAAAACTGAGCAATTATGACCATTAAGTCCTTACCTACCAAAGTAGGTAAGGTAATTAAAAAAAATAATGTGGTAGGTTTTTTAACCGAAAGTTGACTTTCGAAACATTTTAGTGACGAGTGTCAATTTTAGCGAGATGAATGTTGACATACGGTACATTATGGTCACGCACTTTCGTAATTTGTTTCATTTTTTAACAAATATTTAAAATAAGTAGAAAACAATTTTGAATGAACTCGATGTCAAACAATATAATAAACCAGATAGGATGTCCACACGGAAAAAAAATGACAACTACAAAAAAAAAGACAACAACAAAAAATTAAATAAAAAGCATTACCGGATGTCAACATCCGCAACATATCCTAGTATATCGGTTGTCGACATTTGCATCACATAAAATTAAAAAAAATTGTCTAGATGTCGACATCCACAACATGAAATAACATATCGAATGTCGACATATATAATAAGAAAAATTTATACAAAAAACAATTTCTGGATATTGACATCCACAACCTGAAACAACATACCACATACCAAATGTCAAGATCCGTAATAAAAGAATTAAAAAAAAATTGGATGTCAACATCCATAACCTAAAACTGTGAACCGAATGTCGACATCCATAATATGATAAAATCCAAAAAAAAAATTGGCTTTACGAATATTGACAACCGCAACACAAACTTTTGTACCGGATGTCCACGTCCATAGTACAAAGAAAATTTTGTGTTTTAGTTCAATCATGATGCAGAAGTTAAAACAAACTTATCTTGTTTTTGGGGTTTCATCTACTGCAGTATTCTAGACCAAAGAAAACATATTTGATGGTCCACACGAAATATAATTAAAATTAGAGAAAGGAAAACTTAATTGAAAGGTTGTGTCAACCTAGTGGATGTCCAGAAAACCTGACTTTTGAATGTGAGTGGTTACGGTGTAAGAGACTTAGGTCAAATTGGGGGTGAGTGAGGCTTTAAATAAGAGAGAGAAAAGATTCTTCCTATGTTATCTAAGGGGTGATTTTGAAGGGTAAACTTGGAATTAAAGAAAACTTTAGGGGTGCAGAAGAATGCATTTGGGATGTAGGGAGAAGCCATCGAAGAATATACACCATAACAATTACTTCCTGCACCAATCAATTTCTTCTCCCACCGCTCATTTATTATCAAGAGATGTATGTTTTATATTTTTTTTTCAATCTTATCTTTTTTTTTAAGTTTTAACATTTTAAATTTTCTTACTTTTTTTTTCAAATGAATACACCTTTATTCAATCAATTTTTTAAAAGACAAACTTTAGTGGCTCCGATAAAATTGAGTGTTGCAAACATTGAAGATGGATGATTTAATCCAAATGTAACCAAATATATCAATCATACCAATATAAAGAGGCAATACTACGTGGTCTTGTTAAATATCGATTAATGACTGATTTTGAAAGGCAAATATCCTGTTATTGATTTCAATGTTAATAATTATTGCATAGCACGCGACCGATTTTTTCTACTCTTCATTGTGGGATTGTGGCATAATGCATTTCATTCATAAAAGTTTGCCCCAGTTATCCATTGTTGCATCATAACTTTACTTCCATAGGCTAAAAATTTATTCTAATGCTTTTAGGCAGGGATGTCAAAATGGGTCTACTCGACCCATCATTGACCCGTCCAAAATGGCTCGGGTTGGGCTAACGCGTCATCTGAAAACGAGATGGACAATAGAACTTGACCCGCAGTAGAACGGGTTTGCGGGCTGGCGGGTCAGCTCGCTATTTTTTTATTTTCTTTTTGCTCTAAAGTTCTTCGTTATCAATTTTTTCAAAGAAGCGTGTTGAAATGAACCAAACACACATCCAAAGTCTCAAACCCACCATTACACATTGTAGTAATAGATGTAGAAAATAGAAATACATATTTTGAGGAGGAAGAAGATGAATGCTGAAAAAATCCCCAAATTTCAATATGCAAAAACCCTAATAAGTAAAATCCCAATTCGCAAAACCCTAGTCTTTAACATCTCCAATTCGCAACACCCCATAATCTGCAAAACTCTAACATGAAAATCCAATTTGCAACATCCTTAATATGCAAAAACCCTAACTCATAGATTCACCACAACCAGAAATGAACCTCGAATTCATGATGTTGTGAAAGTTGAACCTAGTCTGCAATCACTCTAGAGAGAACGAGAAATGAAACTTCACTACTATGGAGACTTGCAATCATTGTGGAAGATTACAAATGAAAATCGAAGAACAAGCTTCGCCCTTTCCACGTATGTCGTCGTCGCCGCTGCCAACGACGTATGTCATTGTCTCCGTTGTGTGGAGTGTCACCACTACGTGGAGTGTCATCGTCGTTGCGTGGAGTGTCGTCGTTTTGTGGTGGTTGCGTCCAGTCGTCGTCGAGCATCACGGTGGATGGATGGTTGTTGAGAAAGAAAGGCAAAGAGAAGAAAACAAGAAACTGAGACGAGAGGAGACTTCGTTTCGAGTGAGTTCAAATGCATTAGGTCACAAAACAATTGCACACATGCGTTGAAAGTGGGTTTTAATTAAGTCAGATAGGTTGTAGGTTAGCCCGTTTTAACCTGCGGGCTAGGTTAATTCAGGTTCGCGAGTTGCTTTTCCTATCCCGATCTGTGTTTTTTGGGTCGGGTTGGCGGCCTGACCCGTCAGGTTCAGCCCTTTTTGACATTCCTACTTTTAGGTGGACATAGTGATATTTGGTGATAAATTTGGTCCTGTTTTTCATAGTGTTCCATCAATTTTACCAAATTCAGCTCCAAAGAAATTCCTCAGAGATTTTGGTCTTTTTTTTGGTTGACTCAATCTTACATTCAAACAATATTAATGTAACCTAATTTATGTACTTCGAAGAATTGCTATTTATGTTGTTATGGACATGTTTTTTATACTGATTAAGTTATCATTGTTCAAGTGAATAGTGTAATGTTACATCGCTAGCATGAATGTCACTTCTTTGTAACTATTATATAGAGTTACATACCATGGCAGATTTTTATCAAATTTTTGGAGGGGTCAAAGTAATATAATTCTTTGATTATTAGATTGAATCATTAGTATAATATTTTAAAGAATGTTAAGTATTAAACTAATATTTTTATCAAGTGAGACAACAAAGAGTTACCTTTTTTTCTTCAAGAAAAGAATAAAACAAATGAGTAATGATAACAAAAATAATGAGTTTATGTCTAACTTTCTTTCTTTTTTTTCAAAAAGGACCAAATTCCATCAACTTTTCAAAACTCGAGACCAAATTGAAACTAAAAACTAGAGAACCAACTTGACATTTTTGGACAAAAATAGAGCAAAAGAGTAATTAAACTTAAATATTTGTATTCTATGTTTTATTATTTATTAACATGAAATGATTTGGGGGGGGGGGGGGGTGGGCATGGCCCCTCCCTGTCTCTAAGATTATTCGGGTTACATATGAAGTTAGAAAGTTGGATTAGTTAATTGTTTCCAATTGTAAGCAACAACAAAAATGTTGATGAGTTAATTGTTTTCAATTGTAAGCAACAACCCTTTGGTGGTTTTCTTCGTTGTCCAAGATCATGGATGAAGATTTTAGGTTTAATTACTCTTTTGATCTTTGTTTTTGTCCAAAAGTATCAAATTGGTCCTCCACTTTTTTTTTTAAGTTTCAATTTCATCCTTATTTTTAAGATGCAATGTGGTCCTTTTGGTTAAATTTCTTGAAACAGATCAAAATTTTTTCATCAAAATTGAAGTTGTTAATAATGATGATTTACTTTATTGATGTAATTAATATAATCATAGTGTCAATTATGATAAAAAAAAAATCATTGATTCGCTTTAAGAAATTTAACAAAAAGGATCAAATTGCATATTTTTTTAAAATCAGTAATAAATTTAAACTTAAAAAAAGTGGAAGATCAAATTGACATTTTTTACAAAAACAGGGAGCAAAAGAGTAATTAAACTAAGATTTTAATATAAACTATTAGCAACTTGATTCACCTAATAATGGAATCACGAACTTTGTTTGAATGTTTATACACAAAATTTTTTAATTTGGTTCTCTTATGGAGGTTCTAAGCAGAGATTAAAGCTTACGATGCTATATTTTGGAACATTAAATTCAACTAATTTAAGTGACAATCAAACTTAATATGATAAATATTTCATGTGGTCCATTCCTTGCACGACTTAACTGTGTCATTTGTCAATTCAATTTTAGAGGAAATTATTATTTTTTATTTTTACATAATAGTAAATTACCTTTAATTTCAATAAGTTATTTTACCAACATATCAATTAATATATTTTTACTATCTCAATATAATTGTTATAAAATAAAGTTAATAATAGAAAAGAGAAGAGAAGAAAGAATAGAGATTGAGAAAATGAGGAATAACTTTTGTGTGTGTCTTATCAAGTCTTATTTATAGATACAAAATGTAACTAATAAAGGATACAAATCAAATCGTTACTACAAAATATATACAAATATTTACATAAAGAAAAATGTATCATATGAGTATTAATCGTATCAATCATATGAATAACTATATCAAATCAATAAACGACCATTAATTTATATCAATAATATCAATTATCAATTTTAACAATTATATATAAAAGGAGGATTCTTATATCATTACTCATTATTTATATTATGTTCCTTAAAACAAGGGATTCAAATATCAAATAGTTACATCTCCGATGTGACTTTAACTTGAATTTGCTTAATATTTTATAAGTAGGGAATTAAATATTCATGAAATAAAAAAAAGACATACTTTTTCTTATGATCGTTAATGTAACAACCAATTTTTTTTGTTCAGTGCAACAATTTCAATAAATAATGTATTACATTACTTACAAATATTTTAATATATATATATATATATATATATATATATATATATATATATATATATATTATTTAAAAAAGGGTTAAATATGTTTTTGGTTCCTTAACTTTCAGTAAAAATTGGAATTAGTCATTCATCGAACTTTTGGTCCAATTTAGTCCCCCAACTTCAGGACTGCATGAATTTAGTCCTTTCAAGCAAATTTTGTTAAGTTTATTTAACGTTTCAAACGCATCTCATGATAGCATGTGAGATGTTTACCCCATTTGACACATTTTTGCTTCAATATTAGTTAATAAACTATCATGAAATGTATTTGAAACGTCAAATAAACTTAACAAAATCTTGTTAAAAGGACTAAATCCACACAATTTTAAAGTTGAGAGACTAAATTGGACCAAAGTTTCGAAGAATGACTAATTCCAATTTTCACTAAAAGTTGAAGGACCAAAAACATATTTAACCCTTTAAAAAATAGAAAATAATTATTATTATTGAAAATAATAATATATCTATTATAATAAATTATGAACATATGAATATAACAACTATAAATATATAAAAAATCAAAACTAATTAACTAATAACAATAATGTTATACTACAAAACTATATATATATATATATATATATATATATATATATATATATATATATATATATATATATATACCCATTTAATAAACAAACTTAATTAAATGAAACATCGAACAATATAATATAAAGAGCAAATTTGCGGAGTATCGAAGTCACTCCTTGCACTTGTTCAGAATAAACGAGGAAAGAACCCAAAACACACCATGATGCCAACAATAATACGAGTAAGAAGTTTAACAGTAGTAAAGTAAGTGCCCCAAGGGCAAAGAAATACATGGGCTATAGCTCTAAAGTAAATTCATAAAAAAGTGGGGTCTGGCCCAAGATGAGCTATGCAGCGAAATCTCCATTACCTTGTTGACCACGAGGATTTTTCGCATCTACTCCCATCAATAAATTGATGATCATCGCAGAAAGAGAAGACCACACACAGAACATACAACAAGCAGAAACGATAAGCTAAAGTATAAAGTGATTTTATCATACATTTGCATACATTTTCATAGTCCAAGATACATACATCAACCAATCATATGATGACTCATAAACAATACACTAAGACTCGCGACACGACTTATCCGAATAAGTATAATTAGTCTGCTTCACCGAATTCTTGCACTTGTGGTAGCTCTGTAGAGCCAATTGCCAATGGGTTTCACCCTACCACTCACAAGGTTAGCCTTAAAAGATCTAAGGCCTCCTGCTACTCTAACCACTTGAGTTAGTATGCTCTACGTGAGACTAACTGACTCTTTAAAGTGTCAGGATGCAATCCTTACCTTGAATCCTTAATAAATTATATAATAAGGCACCACCACGAACTTCATGGAATTACGTCCTAAGTATGATGCGCCACCATGAGCTCCCACTAACAGGGGTCATGGAATTACATCCTGACCAATGAGGCATCACCACACAACCATCGTGAAATTACGTCCTGACCAATGAAGACACTACTAATTAAATCAATTAGGATCTCCCCCATGGAATCTCCTATATTCTCACACAAGCATTTGAAGACACATATTAAAATCATACAACATATTTCTCTCTTGGAAAATAACTAATTCTTATAAGGTTAAAATATCTTTTCGGTCCCAATTTTTGTCAAGTTTTTTCAAATAAGTCCTAATTTTGGTTGTGTTCAAATAGGTCCCAATTTTCGTCAATTTTGTTCAATTGGGTCCTTTTTTGCTAACACCGTTTAAATCATTAACGGCCATGAACAGTGACTGCCACGTGTCACTTCGTGGTTTTTTTGAATTTTTTTTATTTTTATTTTTATTAATTTATTTTTAATTTTTTTAAATTTTTTTAAACTTTTTTAAATTTTTTTTAAATGTATATGTGTCAACCCAGGAGTTTGTCACGTGTCACTTCGTGGTTTTTTGAATTTTTAAAATTTTTTTTTTAAATGTCCACGTGTCAACCCAGTAGTGTGCCACGTGTCAAAGTCAATGTTCTAAATTCAATTTGGTCCCTATATTTGTTATTTTTGTTCAATTAGGTCCCAATTTTTGTTAACATTAACCAATTTGGTCCCTTTTCAAATTAAAACCAAATTTAATTTTTATATTAAAATTCACATTTTTTATTAAATATTTTTATATAATATATTAAAATTCACATCATTATAACTTTGATATAAAAATTTTATTTGGTCACATCTTTGATAGGGACCAAATTGGTTAATGTTAACAAACATTGGGATCTAATTGAATAAAAATAACAAATATAGGGACCAAATTGAATATAGAATATTGACTTTGACACATGGCACACTACTGGGTTGACACGTGGACATTTCAAAAAAATTCAAAAAAAAATAAAATAAAAAATTCAGAAAAACCACGAATGTGTACATTTAAAAAAGATATTAAAAAAATTTTAAAAAATTTTAAAAAAAATTCAAAAAAATAAAAAAAAATTCAAAAAAATTCAAAAAAACCACGAAGTGACACGTGGCAGTCACTGTTCATGGCCGTTAATGATTTAAACGGTGTTAGCAAAAAAGGACTCAATTGAACAAAATTGACGAAAATTGGGACCTATTTGAACACAAAACCAAAATTAGGACTTATTTGAAAAAACTTGACGAAAATTGGGACCAAAAAGGTATTTTAACCTTATAATTTTTATCCAATCCAACTTAACAACACATTATGCAAACGATTTTGGAATTTTAGAAATAAAATTGCAGCTTGTGTAAAGCTCCAAAAATTTTGTATATATATATTCAAATTAAATATGATTGAATCAAGAACCAAATGAAACAAAAACCAACTTAATTGAATAACTATAAAGAAAGGTATGCACCAAACTAGCAACAAAGGTCACCGTTGTCAACAACCAAACTACAGTGATCTTGCGATAAAAACTGCATTCACTACAGAGCTCTAATTCAAGATCCAGCTGGTCGAAGTCAAGAACTATGTGTTAAGGATCAGCTGTTGAAATATCATCTCGATCCAACGGTTAACGAAGTAGGAACCTTCATTTTACGAAACGTGTGCAATGATGTCAATAACCAAACTACAATGACCTTGCGATAAAAACTTCTCTCAACTATAGAGCTCCGATTCAAGATCCGACCGGTCAAATTTGCACTCGATCCAATGGTTAACGAAATGGGAACCTTCATCTTACAAAAAGTGTTAAGTGTAGAAAAAAAAGTAGCACCACATAAATCAAACATACTCATTCTAGAACGAAAATAAGTGCACTATATTTCAAAGAAAAAGGAGTTCTAACTTCCCTTACCTGGAAAAAGCTAGCAGAATATCCCGACACCCAAGCAAGGGAGTACTACCGACCACGGAGCAGATTCACGAGCTATAAAACATTGGAATAGATTCAAAATGAGTTACCATGGTGAACCCTAGTTAGAATCATGATGACAGAGCCTGGAATGAGAAAGGTATAATGGAGAATCAACTTACGTGGACTGAAGAATGGAGTTGAGCTAACGCGAAGAAGGGTAAGACTCAAACCATAGCAGAGTTTATGTGGAGAGAAGAGGGAAGAGTGAGAGCACTGATTTTGGCAAGTGAGTGCAGAATGAGGGACCTTGGCTGCTTTAGGGGCCTTGACACCCTATGGGCCAGCCTTTAGATCCAACTGATTAGGGGCAAGCTTTAAAAATAAGAACAAAAAATAATTGAGCCTTACATATAGATAGATATAGATACAACCATTTTGTTATATATAAAATGTATATGTGTATATATTAAAATATATAAAAGTATGTATTATAAAATATAAAACTCTGTAAAAGAATTTTGAATGCAAAAATGAATAAATGAAAACATTTAAAATCACTAACACAAAAAAGCCTTTTAATGTCCGACATTTTCGACCTTTGACGTCTGCCCAAACATCGACGTCATACCGGGTGACGTGAAAATAACGTCGAAAAAATAGCAGACGTCACTTGACGTCGGTCCTTTAAGAGTCTGACGTTATCCAACGTCGGGGCCAATAACAGCAGATGTCAATTTTTGCGCAGAAATGATGGAAAAACCTGAGCAATTTAACTTCTGTCAGAGCTCGTCAGACGTTAAATAACGTCGGCCCTGGTACAGTCAGACGTTAAATAATGTCTGTCAGGGCACATCAGACGTCAAACTGCTCCATTTTTTAAAAAAAATTTGACTATTTTTACAACATCCATACACCTGAAAATCAAAAAATTCCCAAAACAATTTCATAATACTTTTAGCACAATTCTGGAGTTACAGTTATATATAATAGAACTTAAGTTTCAACATATATTCTAAACTAATATAAATAACAACTAACTAAACGTTTCAACATGAAATTCTTGTACCATAAAGTTTTTAAAAGGAGTTCTAATTCATGTGGTATCAACTCCATCTCTCCAATAGATATGCTGCCCATTCCTGTCTTAGTGTGTGGATAATGTCATCTAGCAAAGGTGATGGATTCTTGAATCGCTGAAAAAGTAATACAATTTCATTATGTATGAATATCATTCTTTAAAGTTTGATATGATTTATAATATGTGAAAGATATATATAATTACCTCTATCCATTCATCT